>Ga0116231_10002205_pt1 | contig 40772 bp, 31 predicted proteins | sample S1TSphgellanicum_2_FD_89695 | JGI IMG/M metagenome (GOLD analysis project Ga0116231, IMG submission 89695) | Host-associated microbial communities from peat moss isolated from Minnesota, USA - S1T2_Fd - Sphagnum magellanicum MG | ecosystem: Host-associated > Plants > Peat moss > Unclassified...
GTTTTTAACCACAATAAAAAAAAAAAAAAAAAAAAAAAAAAAAAAAAACCAAAACAAAAAAAAAAAAAAAAAAAAAGCATGGAGAAAAAAATAATAACACCTACTTGAAGTTTGTTCCTTCTTATGAGCTAGTAAAGAAGAAGCTCCACATCCCAACAAAAGAATAATATCCAGACTTTCTTTTTTTGGTGTGTTTCTTCATCATCATATAATCATTTATTCAAGACACATATGTGCCATAAACTTTTGTGGGTTTCATTCATTTTTCTATTGAAAGAATATAATAATGTTTAGAATAAATTTGACATTAGTGTAATACATGTTATATGTAACTACATTCAAATGTAAAACGGGCCCTATTGCGTCATAGGTTAGCCCTTATTCTATTGTAGGCTCATGTCCTTGAGTGTCCCTCCCTCAAGGGAACGCACTCATCCGGGAACATCTCCTACAACTTAAACACCACATAATAAATATTATACATTTTGTAGAATTGAATGAAATCATAAAATTTGATTTCGCTAATGTGTCATGAACCGTGGCTTTGTCAAAATATGGTTTATTCGACATCAATTTATGTCTAACAATTGATGTAAAGGTCAAAACCTTACATTATTGTGTAAGGTAATACTCTCAAGAGAGGAAGAAAGGAGAAGACCCAAAAAGGAAAAAGGCCTAGCATTTATTATAAATAAAAGCCCAAGACTAATCGACTTTAAAATGTATCAAAAAATGGCTTTGTGAGTCTAGTAGTAGTCTAATAAGAAGCTTTTTCTTTGCTTTAGTCAGCTGGTTGGAGAAAGATGCTAGAGTGGGGATCCATTGTCCATTGGCCTCTTTTTGTCTCCATGTGGAAAGGCTTGGTAATCTCTCCAAACCTTGCCTTTCCCCATGTGTGGGGTTGGGGGAAGGGGATTCCTAGGGAAAGTAGGCTTGGAACTAAGCCTTTCTCCACACACTTCCCAGGCCTCTTTCCCTATGGTGGGGAAAAGGCTTGGGAATAAGCCTTTCCATAATTCTCCCCCAAGCCTTTCCTATGTGAAAGCTTGCTTGCTCGGGGAAAGGCTTGGGGTAACCTTTTCCATAGGAACTCCTTTGGAAAGTCTACTTGGGAAAGCAAACTTGGGGGAAAGGCTTGGGAATACCATAGTATGTTACCTTGGGAGCTTTGACACATGTTTGTGAAAGACTTAACTAATTTTGAAATTTTCATTTTTTTTCAACAAATAGAATATTCTTGAGTATTCAACAATTTTGTTCACAAAATTTTGTCATTTGAAATTTTTTTTAAAAAAAAATTTTGGGGGAAAAATTTCAACATTTCTGAAAATAATATATACCTGGGGCAAGCTTAAAAATAGGGAAAAGGTTTGGGAATAAGCCTTTCCCATGTGAGTGAAAGACAGGTTGAGAAAAAGGCTTTGGGGAAAGGCTCGTGAATAATAAGCTTTGTCCCACACCTCAAGCCTTACCTTCTTCCCCCGAGCCTTTTCCCAAAGCCTTACCTTCCCCCAAGCCTTTTCCCAAGCCTTTTCCGGAAAAGGCTTGGAGAAAGCAAGCAGGCTTGGGAAAAGCCTTACCTTCCCAGAGCCAAGTGCTGGACAAAGGAGTTGTCTTGCTTGCATGGGGAAGAAGGGAAGGCAAGGGAAGGAGACAAGGAAGGGAAGAAGAAGAGGAAGAAGAGACAGAGTGACCACAGTAGCTGAATTTGCTGATTGAGGGTGTGCCCATGTTGAAGAAAGCAGGAAGAACAAAACAAAAGAATGACTGACTGATTGCAGCAGACTGAGTGATGATGAGGCTCATCATCATCATCATCATCATCATTAGAAGAAGAATTTGCCCCTCTAGAGATTGAATCCTTCTTTCCTTTCTTTGGGAGAGTGTGTGTGTGTTGTTGTTGTTGTTGTTGTTGTGTGTGGACCCACAAATTTCCTTCAACTTTTCCTTGGGAGTGTGTGTAAACTGTGGACCCACACTGTGATTGAGCTGAGCTACTGCAGCACAGCATGCATGGTGGTTTCTCCCTTCCTCCCTCCGTCCCTCCCTCCTTCCCTCCTGGGTACTTACTTACTTACTTACTTACTACTACCAGCACTTCACAACAACAATCCAACTCATCTGGAACTTATGAATACTTGAGATCCCTCCTGATCCATTGCAGACTCTGACCTCATTGCTGCAGCAGACGCAAATTCTGAAGATCACTCTAGAGTCATCCTGGAGAGCTCAAGCTTGTTCAAAAAGTCTTTTCTATGGTTCAATGCTCTCAACTTCTTCTCTGTGTGTGTGTGTGTGTGTCTACTCATGTCATAATACAAAATCCCACATTGTTGAAAAGAACTGGGAAAGAAACTTTCTTTGAGCTCTACAGAAAGATATTAGTCTAGTGGGTGGGTGAAGTTGCTGGGCAACATAGGTTTTTGCAAAATTGACATAATTGCTTTGCTCTTTGGGCAATGGACGTTTTTGCAAAATTGACATAGCTGATTTGCTCTAAATTGGGCAATGTAGGTTTCTGCAAAATTGACATAGCTGCTTAATTGCTCTAAATTGAGCAAATGTAAGTTTTTGCAAAATCAATATAGTAGGTGAGGTTGACCTGGGCAAGCATAGGTTTTTGCAAAATAGACATAAATTGCTTTGCTCTATGCTCTGCTGAGCAGCTGCTGCAGCAGAAGAGCATAGTACAATTTTTACATGCAGTTTAGTTTGTGCTGCAAGGAGATCAAGACCACCACCAGGAGTGCCTCCGGCGCCGGCATGATGTTGATGAGGAAGCAGCAGCCTAGTAAGGTGGTGAACAACCTGCAGGTGGTTGTTGCAGGAGGAGGAGGAGGTGGTGGTGGTGGTGGTGTGGTGTCAAACATGAACCATCATCATCATCATCATGATTCACTTGTCAAGAGAGTGGAGATAGCTGAGAAATTGATCAAGGAGCTGAGACAATCAGCAGCCAAGAGCTGCCAGCAAGTGAACCAAGCCAAAGCTGATTTGGAAGAGCTGCGCAGCTTGTGTCTGCACCAAGAAGAGGAGAAAAAGGAGCTGCAGGATGTGGTGGATCGACTGCGACAGCTTTGCATGGATCATGAGAAGAGCATCTATGGTCTTCGTCAAGGACTTAAGACTCAGATCGATGCAACCGAATCTTGTGCTAAAAACAACAAACTGCAGCTGCTGCTTCCTGATGCAGGATCTGATGCTGACGATGAGTCTAGTAGTGCTATGATCATCACTGTGCAGCTGCAAAAGGAGCTTCACAGATTGAGTGGAATTGAAGTCTCTTTGCGAAGTGAGCTGGAGGTTTACCAGAATGAGAATACCCAATTGCGTACAAAGAACCAGCAGCTGAAAGAAAAACTTGGAAAATGGAGTACTACTAGTGTTGGTGTGCAGTGTTTGCAGAGTTTTGAAGATCAACAGAAAGTTGTTGCAGTGAGCTGTGGTGGTGGGGGGTTGCTGAATTGGCAGCAGAGAGGAGAAGCTGCAGCTGCAGCTCATGCAGCTACTACTGAGTTGCATGAAGAGGTGAATTTGTTAGCTGCAAAGCTTGGGCTTGTCATGTCACAGAAGCAGCACATGAGAGAGGCACTTCGAGTTAGTGAAGAGAAGCTAGCTGGTGCCATGGAGGAGAACAAAAGCCTGAAAGAAGAGTTGGGTAAAGAGCGACGTGCTGTGCATGCAAGAGCACAAGATGTCCAGAACCTGGAAAGGCAACTGGAGGCTTTTGCTGCTAGTAACCAGATGCTGCAAGCCATGTTGTTCCTGCGGGAGAAATCTGCTGCTATCTGTTCTTCTGTGCAGCTGGAATTGCAAGGCCCAGGAGGAGCCTCTGGGATGGAGAAGAAAAAACTGTCTGAAGCTCAGACTCTTAGACAAGTGCAACAGCATTGGAGCACCACAGCTGAAGAACCTGTGATGATGGAGGAAAAAAGCTTTGAGCTCCAGTGCAACAGCAACAGCAGCAGCAAGGCTGAAGAGTTGATGATGATTCCTTGCCTACAACAAACGCTCCTTGACTTGACCCAAATGGTGAGCTCTCAGAATTCCTGTGTCGTACGGCTGTCAGCACAGAATGAGGAGCTTGCAAGGTTATCCCAGAGCCAGGTGAGGCAGATTGATGATCTGCATGCGGAGATTGGCACAGCTGTGAAGCGCAAGGAGAAAGCAATCCGGGAATTGAAGCAATTCAGAGAGAAGATGGAAGACAGAGAGAAGGAAATGGAGGAGCGAACATCAATCTGCGAGATGTTGCAAGAGTATGTGATAGCAATGCAAGCAGATCTGCGACAATGTCATGCCCAAGTCACAGTGCTGTTACAAAGCCATGACGATCTGAAAGCAGAGAAGGACCAGCTGCAATGCTCACATGCTGAGGCTTGCTTCCAAAGCTCGGAGCTCAAGAAACAGCTCAAGGAAAGAGTTGAAGCCACCAAACTCATGGTGCTTGACCTGGACAAAAGCTCAAAGCAAGTGGAGAAATTGCAGCTGGAGCTTTGTCGAATGACAGAGGAGAGAGATGAAATGCAAGAGGAAGCTGACAGCATGGGTCGTGAAGCTCTTCACATTGGCTTGGAAGTTGAACTTTTGCGCCGCCGATTGCTGCAATTGGAGGAAGATCTCCTGCTTAAAGATGGTCAGATTGCCATTCTGCGCAGTCGATGGGAAGGTGTGGAATGAATGAAGGAAAGAAAGAAAAATTATATTTGTACTAGTACTTACAACAACTGACATAACCATGGTGTGACCCGGTGGAATGGGCTTCAAATTGTGTAGTCTAAATTTTGGAGATTTCCAACTACAGTTGCTTCCTTGCCAGCTTCAGAAAGAATTTACTGAGTAGAAGAAGATGTGCAACTAAGTATTGGGTGGGTTGTAAAATTGAGAAACTTGTGCATTTGGGATGCACACAGTATAATATCCCATCATCACCTAATTTTTTAGTTGCCAGTTCAGTGTTTTATAGAGATTTCTTCACCATAGCTGCTCCTCATTTCTCATTGCACATACATTGTTTTATATCTGGAAGCTGCTGTACTTGGATCTTCCTTCCTTCACAAGTCTAGAGATGTCATTCTCTACAAATTACAACAGTTGTGTGATCAAAACCCACAGTAGCAACAGCAGCAGCAGCAGCAGCAGCTTTGAATGTAAAGAGATCTGCAGGCACACTGTGAAATTGCAGATGATCCATGTACATGTCACAGACCCATGTGAAAAAAAATGCCACCATAGCTTCTTTTCCCTTGCATTGCTGCTACTGAGCTTGTCAACAAGGAGTTTTTGGGAAGGATTTAAGGGGAAGTTCAGAAATTTCGGGTCCAGTGAAAAATCAAACTTAGCTTGAGAATTTCTCTCATCAATCCTACTAAGCCTAGGGAATTTCTTGCCACGATCATCAGATCCAGAAATTTGGATGAAGCTACATGCTCTCAGATGGGTTCTTTTGTAGAGAAAAACTTGCTGAAGCTCTCTCTGTATAAGCAATGCTGTAGCCATAGCCAGGAGAATTCAAGGAGATCATTGAACTTTGTGCTCTCTTTGCCATTATAGCTGCAAGTACATAACCAACACTCAACCTCTTTCTCTGTCCAAAAATGTATCAAAACACAAGCAAGGAGATTGCAAATTGTGAAATTTGTTGTTGTAAAGTCATGGTGTTAAAATTAAGACTTTGAGCAAGATTCACCATATTCCTCCCTCCCCTCACCGCTCGAGTGTTTTGTTTGTCATTCATTCATTCATTCATTCATTCATTCTACTTCTTCATTACCAGTGGGTAGCAAAGAGCAAACATGTGTAGCACCAAATCCTTCTTCACACACTTAGAAGCAATTTAGATGGTCAAGAATTTGATTTTCATGGTGACTTGGGAATCCATCACACCCACCTCATCATCATCATCTACTCCCAATTCCTTCCTTCATAGCTAATAATAATGCATCTCCCAACTCATGCCTGAGCACACATTCTGAAGAGTAATCTATCTATGAAGGAAGGTAGTTTGATTTCTTTTGTTTTGTTTTGTAGTTATGAGATCCACCAAACCAGGATGCTTCAGATCATGTTCTTGGTGTCGTTGGAAAGCTCTTGACGAGGAGTGGTGCATGGGCTTAGTCCCATGACATTTGGACTTGCGGTGCAAAAGTTCTTGAATCTTGAATGATTTCTTCACTGAAAATTAAATTAAATTAAATCATAGCTGAAAATTTGATGGAATACTTGGGAATACATCATTTGTTGAAATGGCAATCCTCAAAGTTAATCAACAAACATGTGTTGAAGTGGCCAATGCACACTACCCTAGTGTTTTACCACATTCAACATAGAGTGTTAGTTATTCCCCATCCCTACCCATAAACATGGAGAATAACATGGTGTAAAGTGAGAGACTATTTAAATGCCAACAACTAAGCCAATCATTATGGTTGGTCAATCAAACGCAGTCAGCCTTTCTACTAACCCTTTAGGAATTCATTGTAAAACTTGTGTATATTTATAGGTACAAACTCAATTTCATGTTATTGAAAGAATTTCAATGCCCCTCTCGCCCCCACCCCACCTAGGCCAATTGATATGGTAGACCAATCAAAAATAGTCATCTTTTTTGCACTAACCCTTTGGGAGATTGTAAAATATCTTGTGCGCATTTACCATTTCAAACTCATTTTCATGCTATTGAAAGGTTATATACTTCAATTCAAAATACTATGTACATGCCATTTTGCTGATGGTGCTGAAGATGTGCTGATGAAGGTTGGCTAGAATGACATTACTCACTAATACCCAACCATCAACATTGCTGGAAAAAGTCACAAAACCTCTCTCCCACTTTGAAAAACTAACACATGGTGCGAATGGTTGTTGTTTAAGTAGTAGTTGATTGCACAAAGAAACGGTTAAGTATAAGTTAATGTGGTAGTTGATATATAAGATGGACAAGCCCATAGTTTGTAATTAAAGCAACAGTGGTGTTTGTCTGTCTGTCTGAGTAGTGCTTGGAAAATTCTTCCAGTCATAACTTCCCTAGATGTAACTGACTCCAAAAAAAAATAAAATCTGGGGCAGCCTGATTTTTTGAGGAGCTTCCCCAGATGTAACTGACTCCAGATAAAAAAGAAATCAGGGGCAGTCTGATTTTTTGAGGCAAAAGATTTGGTAGACCAGAAAAAAAATATTTAAGCTTTTGACAGCCTAGAATCCTTTTTTTTTTTTTGTTTTTTTAAATTGACCAAGACTACCTTTTTTTTCTTTTAGCTACTGTCCGTCCCGATTAAGGGGACGGATGAAATGTCCGTCCGGCTTGATGACGGGACGGATTTAAGGGAAGACCAGAAAAAAAATATTTAGGCCTTGGACAGCCTAGAATCAATTTTTTATTTTTTTTGTATTGACCAAGACTACCTTTTTTTTCTTTTAGCTACTGTCCGTCCCAATTAAAGGGATGGATGAAATGTCCGTCCGGCTTGATGACAAGACGAATTTTGGGGAAGCTTTTTTTTCTTTTAGTTACTGTCCGTCCCAATTAAGGGGATGGATGAAATAATAATAAAAATAGAAAACAAATAAAAATTAAAAAATTAAAAAATTAAAAGTTTCTAAAAAAGATTAAAATGCGAACCAAGTTTAAAAAAACCAGGGGACTTCACAATGGCCGAAGGTCATGGGCACCCACTAGTAGTTTGTAATATGAGTAAACTTTTAATAAACTTAAGGTGTTTTTTAATATAAAATATATAATTTTTAATTATTCTTTTTTTTTAAATTTTAAAATATATATACAATGGATGGTCATCAAAGATGTCCATGAAGACCTAGTTACTTAAATAAGAAAAATTAACCAAGTCTATTTTTGTTTTTGTCATGAAAGCTATTAACCAAGGAGACAAGGGCTTCATCATGATGATATGTTATGTGTTTGCATTTCTTTGATTTAGGAATACATCTGAAATTATGGGGAACAAAGGATAAGTTTTAAATATTTAGGTTAGTTAGGTGAATAATGTTGCATTGGGGGTTTGTAAGTGGGAATTCACATAGGGTTTTGGGAGCCTATAATCTTGCAAAAATAATGACTATCAACCCATCCATGAACCAAAACAATATTAAATGCATGTTATTGGTGTTTGGATAGGTCCTACAACAGGCTTATATTTCACCTTTTCTTAACCAAGGGTTAAATTATTATTTTTGGTTTCTAATTTTTACTTGTACCACTAATTGCAAACCTAGTACAACCCTTAATACAACCAATTATGTGCCACCAAGTTCCTTGGTTCACTTTTAGTTTAATTTGGACATCATGTAAAATGGAGAAGGTGCATGCCATATGTCATGGTATTGTACGAGGTAGGTCTACCTCAAGTGAAGTGCTACAAGGTTGTGGGAATGAACTATGTCTCAAGATTCATTGATAGTTTCAAAATAAGTTTCTATTTTCATTGCTAGGTAAGTATTTTGCTTGAAACATGACCTTACAAGGAAATTAGATAGAACTTTTTTGACAAAATGTGTCTTGAATGACATCTCCTAACCTTAAGGTCATTACACATATATTAGGCCTTTTACAATTGGTCATAAAAATGAAGTATTTCATCTAACTTAACTTTTGATTTGTAGATAAGTTCATTCATCATTATCCATTTTTCATCCATAATGGGTGAAATAATTTATCATTTATTATTTTTACTAATAATAAGTATTTAGATAGGTCTTCAAGAATATTCTTTGGGTAATGGGCCATGTGGATGTTTTTATGTGACTTTTTTCATTGTTGAAATGTGGTTTTCCTCACACAATAGACCACATCTCATGACACATGACCTTTCATCACTACTAGAAATTCTGGGTTTTGCAATTGTCATTTGCAACTAAAATTGAATTGCATGTGACACATGCAACTGCAAATTTGTGTAGTTGCCTAAGACAAGCTGCACATGACATTTAGTTGTATGTGACACTACGTATATAACATGTATATACGGTGTTAATATACATGTTCATCCATACATATTAATCCAAATGTAGTTACACTTTATGTGCAATTATCTTTGCAATTACCATGTAACTAATAAAAATATGACATGTGTTTAAAAATTGGACAACTAACTTGTGAACACGTGTCATTATTTTTTTTTTCAAAATTAAAAATTCATTGGTTTAATCTCAATCATTAAAATTTTTGCCACTAAGATGATGACACGTGGCACACCATGGAACCTTCATTAACCATTTAACACGTGTCTTTTTTAACACCAATTATATGATGACACGTGGCAATCAAGGCCCACCTTTTAAAATTTTAAAATATTAATTAATGAAATTTAAATCATCCAATTTATGGCTAATAAAATGTTGACACGTGTTGCCTAGGTAGGTAGGTAATTATTAAACCCTATTAGATAAATATGTTTATTTAGGTATGTAAATAGGTTAGCATAGTTAGGTTTAAGCTATATAGGTAAAATTAGAATAATCCGATTTATTTTTTAAATTAACCATTTCATAAAGGTCAAGTTTTATATATTCACTCATCCCCAATGACACATGGCGTTTGGCTAATACAAGGTTATTGCTTCTAGTTATATACTGAGCCAAATAGAATTGGAAGCCAAAGTATATGGGATAAAAAATTCCATTGCAAACTTCATGAACCAACTTAGTTGCACATTAAACACAACTAATGTATTAGAATATAGTAGCCAAAGGAAGGCTTTGTTGTTTTTGATGTCCAAACAAAACTTGAAGCCCTCCTCTTGACGCATCTAGCACATTAAAAATCATCCAAAACAGATTTAAAATGAGAAAGTTGTGGCTCCCCAAAATAAAGGGGGTAAAAAACTCTGAAAAAAAACCATTGAACACTACAAAGGCCGATTTTTAAACACCCAGAAAGTTCCTTTTATGTTTTTTTTGCTATTGAAGTTCAAACATGATTTGTAGAACTTCAGATGGCACTCCTATAGCATTTTAAATCGTTTAAAATGAATAAAAAATAAGAAAGTTACGAGGCTTGAAAATAGGAGGGGTCCAAAGAAAAGAAAAGAAAAATGTTTTGTAACTTGGAAATTTATTTTTCTTATTTTTCTTCTTGTTAATTTTTCATTACTCATTTTCTTTTGCACTTCAAAGATGATTGTAAAATATTTTTAATAATTATGATTACTTAATGAAACTATGATTTTAACATTATTATATAACTTAAATTGATTAGCTTAAGATGTTTGTGTACTTATATGTTAATTTGTGTAACCTATTTACATTAATATTTTAACATAAATAATAATTTTAAATATATAATACCTATTGATATTATATATATGTGATTATCATTAAAATTATAATAAACATTTAATTGATAATTATGAATATCTATCATAAATTTTAATATTATTATATTAATTAATTTAAAATACTTTTTTATTTAATCAAATTTACATTTTCTGAAAAAGATTCCAAATATAATATAATATAATATAATATATTTACTTGCCAAAAAATTATTTAAATATTTTTGAAAAATAAAATTTAAAAACTTGCAATATATATTCAAACCATGGTTTAGTTTAGCTTAATTTAGTTTAACCATAAATATTTTAGCCTAACTTAATTTAACCATATTTATTTCATGTTAATTTAATTTAACTTAATTTATTTTTTCCATAAATAATTTAGCCATAATTAGGTTGACCTAATTTAATTTAGCCATAATTAGTTTCACCTAACTTAATTTAGCCATAATTAGTTTCACCTAACTTAATTTAACCATAATTATTTAGCATAACTTAATTTAGCCATAGTTAATTTAACATAATTTAATTTAGCCATAATTAGTTTCACCTAACTTAATTTAACCATAATTATTTGGCCTAACTTAATTTAGCCATAATTAGTTTAATCTAATTTAATTTAGCCATGGTTAATTTTAGCCATAATTATTTTAGCCTAACTTAATTTAACTATGGTTAGTTTAACCTAATTTAATTTAACCATGGTTAATTTAACTTGTTAGCTTATTTAGCTTATGGTTTAACCATGGCTATTTTTGTTTAGGTTAATTTAGGTTAACCTAAGTTACCATGGGGTTAACCTTAGTACTAGAAGCACATAATATTATTATATATAGCCTATGTAGATATATTAAGTATAATAATTTAAACATGTGTAAATTTAGGCCATCGTTTTTATGACATGTGTCCATGTTGTACACATTTAGTTGCATATTAGTTGCACACACAACCGTATGGCTGAAAAAATATACAATATCAAATTTACAGTTGCAAACATGATTGAGATAGTTGCAAACAATAACCAATTGCATGCCAATTGCATAGTGACTAGTTGCAAACGATAGGATTTATAGTAGTGCATTTGGTTTTATTCTACGAAAAAATAAACTTTGTGGTTCATTACAATGTGTAATATTGTGGCATATATTACATTGAAATCGCATTTTGGCATTAATTCAACATTTTTGTTACATGTGTTGTGCAATTTAATGTCAAATTACAAGTTTAATGTAATATATGCCACAATTACACCACATATTTTACTTTGTAATGGATGAAATAACAAAGTTTAGCTCATGTGTGTGAGAAGCAATGGCCTATTATGTGAGAAATACCACATTCTATTGTATTGTGAGGTAGTTCCTTCAACATGTATAGACAAAGTAATTTTTCCCTCCTCACTTCTAATTTGTTCAATGTATTAATATAAGGTGACATTTTGTGTATATAACCTTGTTCTTTTTGTTTTATGTTTTCAATTTTTTTCATGCTAAGAATAAAATTTTATTTAAATGTTTTCTTGCATATTATGTGGCTTTGTTGTAAACAAGTGAATTAAAAACACTCCTCATAATGTGGCAACAATGTGCCATTTTTTTCCCAATAAAAACCTTTGTACTTGTCATGAATTTCTTTTTTTTGGTCACTAAGATGCAAAAGTTTACCAAAAGCATTGCTCCCATTGTACGTGGCGGCTTAAATCAATTGAAAATTTTGAAAAATAATACAACAACAAGGACGTATATCATATCAAACAACAAAAACTTTAAAAATCACAATTTAAATAATAAAGAAAGAAAAGTATAAGTACTAAATGAAAGGAGGAATGAGTTGAACAATGTCAAAGACACTCATACATATTTTTAAAAATCTTTGTTAGCTACATGTATAGTAGAAGCAATATAGATCTATTGATTCACAAGGTTATGTATAACAATGTTAAATATAAATTTACATATTGATGTATTTCACAACATTAGAAACAACATAATCATGTATCTATCCATAATGTTGGGACACTTTAATATCACATATTAAATTTAAGGAAAAAACCTAAGAAACTAAGGAAAGAAAGGACCAATAATTGTGAAAAATAAATCAAGTCATAAAACAATTGTGTGTGTGTGTGTGTGTGTGTGTGTGTGTGTGTGGGCATGGTAAAATAAATAGAAAAAGTAATTTGCCCAAAATCAACTTACAACTAAAACAAATTTTGACATAAACATTAAAAAACAAATTTAAAAACTTAAGTAAGTAGAAATATAAAATCATCATTTAGCTAGCCATAGTGAACCAACACCCACCAATGCACCATGAAGGATGAATGATAAGTGATCAAAAAAAAGTTTTCTATTGGGTTCTAGTTCCTTAATTAAACATGGTGGCTAGCTCAATTACTATTTTTAACTATCTACTTACTAACAACCCACAAGTAGGTTGTTAGTAGGTAAGTAGTAAAAACAACCTTTACTTATGTATAAACAATATACTTACTTAATAATTACCTATTTTCTTACCTACCTACCTATATATGAAACATATCTCCTACAAAATTGGTTATCAAGGTGAAAACAAATATTAATTCACTTGAGGTTCATCCACAAATGAGTAATAATGGTTTAGTAAATCAAAGTTTATATGATAACTTGTCATTTTTTGTGACAAAGAATAACAATTATTTATTTTACCACATTTTTGCCAACTAAACATTATTGTTACAATAATTCACTACAACATTATAAATCATTGAATTGGTTTTTAAAGGATATTTCAAAAACACTTGAAAGGTCAAAGCAAGATAAAATAGACAAAAAAATAGATGTATCCACTTTAACCCCACACATTCATATAACTACCATAAAGTGGGTGCAAATGGGATAGCACGACCCACACCCACCTACTTTTTGACTACTTTTGTGATTGTTTTTGGGGAAATATTCTTAAAATATTCTTGGAATATTCTTTGAAAAAATTCTTCTTACTATTTTATTTAGGTTCATGTTAAAAATTTGGTAAAAAATGTCATTTTCAAAAAAATTGAAATCCATTTGCAAGTTCTTTTACTACTTAAAAACAAAAGTTACAATGTTTAATGAATGTTTTTATTAAATTTTTTATTAATTGTATGAATTTAAAATAAATTCACATGTTTTCATGATATATTAAAAATACAACTATATAAACAAATCTTATAATTTCAACATTAAATTAAATTACAACTTTAAAAAATGAAAAAACCAAACAAATGTTACATTTGTTATGGTAAATGTTATTGTGACTGCACCCAAATAACATCAAATTAAGTGAAAGTATGTTTCACATAGTATTAATTTGTTTTATTAAGTTTATAAAAATATAATTTTAAGAGAATTAAAAGCAAATGAATTTTTAAAATATATAAAAAATACATTTGAAACTAATTGAAAAATATGTGTTCAAACCTACTTTTTGGTCAAAACATTTAATGAAATTGATATGTAATAAGTTAGAAAATGAAAATAAACATAAGTTTTAGATTACCATTAAAAAAAAACTTAATTTCTTTTTTGTAATAACCTACTTTACACTTATTTGAAACCAAAAGCCCACATTGAAAAATAGATGTCAAAAGCTATTTGTATTTTGAAAGATTTATTTAAAACCTACTTTTACAATTTGAAATATGAAAATAATGCACGTTGATATAAACATATATTATTCTTCATCATATTAATTTTCTTCTTTTCTTCTTTTTTAAATTTTGGAGTCACAGAATACATTTTTGTCATGGCATGTTGTGACAAATTTACATGCCATGAAAAAAAAAATTAAAAAATTCCCCGATTTTATTGACAAAAATATTTTGACACCATTTAAGCATGATGTACATGGTCATGTATTCCCCGTGATGTATATATTTTTAAATTAATTTTGTACAAGATACTTTAAAACATGCATCCATCAATGATTAAACCCAAGACCTGATAGAAACACACTAAGGGCTTAACCACCAAACCAATTCAACATATTATTATTGAAGATGACAAAGTTTAGCTTTATGATGTTTAACAAGAAATTGTTTAAAAGATTCAAACTTTAACATATATTTTCTTTTGCAAAAATTATTCAAATGCTACAAATGAAAAGATGATCTTGAAGTTTAGTCAATAATGTATTCAAAAAAAATATTATCATTTACAAAAATTCAATTTACAATGTTTAAAAAGAACTTAAAATAAAATTTTATGAATAAATCAACAAATGTCTTTTTATTTAAATTGACCTAATTTTTTTGTAAATTCAATGTGAATTTGAAAGTGCATTTATTAAAAAATTTATAATATTTACATTATTGGTATCACTTATAATTATATGATTAAATATAAATTTATACTTATACTTACGACGTTGTTAAAATAGTACTCATCCATAAGAACATTGCCACATTTGGTTATAAACAAGTTTTGTAGTTGGGAACTTATTTGAATCCTTCAATATTATGGTTATTTATGATATTTTATTATAAAAAATTAACAATATATAATTTTGGCCCCAAAAACATTTATTTCAAAGAAATATTTTTTTGATGTCACTACCCCCTTGAAATTGGCAAAAATTAATCATAAGAAGAAACATTAATTAAGTAATAAATATAACAATTTAATTATCAGGACCATATTTGTTTAGCAAGATTAATCATACATTAATACCAATGATTAATTACACAACTTTGAAAAAAAATCCCAAATATATTTTTTCAAAATGATGTAAAAATATATTTTACCTTTGTTTCCTTTGTAAAAGGAAACACAATTTAATTTGGTGAAATTTTTGGTTTAAATAGTTGGATAAACCCTTTCTCCCCCCCCATTAACATAGTAATTAGTATAAAATATTGATAATTTTTCATAATAATAAATATAGTAATAATAATACTTGAATTTTTAAACTTTTAATCCATTGTTTTTAACATGGATTTTTTTTCATACACCAAAACAAAATGGGGAAAAAAATAGGGATTACTTTTGGGGTTTTATTAGTGTGGCATCATTAACATTTATAATAATAAACTTGTGCATGATGCCTAAAATAAACTAATGGAAAGACATACATTCTAATTTACATAAATGTACAAGAATTTAATATATGAAAAATTATCATTTAAAGGTTTACATGCATCCTAGACTTTGCATGCATAACATTTTAACGTAATCACTAAGCCATTCAAATATAAATATGAGACTTTTTTAATTTTTATACATTCATTTCAAAAAATTGTGGTGAATGTAAAATGCAATTCAAGAATCGTGGATTTAACAATATTCATAGTGAATGATTCAATTCATGTGCAAATGTTAATAATTCAATATATGTGAAAAAATTCACTAACCCATTCAAGTATAAATGTGAGGCATTAAATTGTTATGTGTGCTTTAACATATATTAGTAAATGCAATATGCAATGTATGAATAGTGGTTTCAATAGGCTCAAAATGGATGATTCAATTCATGTAAAAGTGTTGTTAGTTCAAGAAATGTGAAATTTTTCATTAAATTATTTAAATATAATTGCAAAATATTGAATTGCATGTGTTTTAATATATTATAATAAGTACAAAATGTAATTTGTGAGTAATGATTTTAATTTATTAAAAGTGAATGCTTTAATTTTGATAATTGAAAAGATATGAAAAAAATCACTAATTCATTCCAATATAAATGTGGGGTTTTAAATTGTTACATGTTTTTAATAAATTATGGTAAGCGTAAAATGTAACTCATAAGTAATGGTTTCAACATGTTAAAAATTGATAGTTCAACTCATGTACCATGTTGATAATTAAATAAATGTCAAAAAAATCACTAACCCATTATAATACATTATGTAAATAAAGTTAAAAGCTACCTCAATTTCCACGTTAATAATTTGAAAATATTGAATAATTACATAAGGTTCAAATTATACTCATAAATGAACAATATAGTGAACGTAACAACTATGAATAATATTGACAATTAATTAATACAACAAGCCATTTGCAAACTTAAGATGACTAAATGTAATTGAAATGTAATCAAATCGAACAATAGTCATAGTATGTGCGGGTGGAAAATGATAAGAGTTCTTCTTGTTTGTATATGTTGGTTTTGTATTTTGATGGATTAAGAGAATAAAGGAATCAATGTTTTTAATGTGAAAATGTATACTTTATGTATGGGGTGAATGGTAGTTCTAAAGTAAAACATGTTATATGGTAGGTGACCATATTTTGTCAATAGTGTAAAAAATAAGTGTGGTGATGGAGACCCATATTCAAAACATGGAGATGGGAAGGAATGATAATTTGCCATACTACCCATATGGTGATCATGGTGGTAATGAAAATCTTAAGAAGTGGCAAGTAACCCTTGTTGAATGTTATTTATTTTTCTTTCCTTTGATGATGTATTAATTGTGTTTTTCGGTTGTACTATAGAGGTCAAGGAATGGTAATAGTCCCCCTTTTGAATTGGTTAATTGTTATTTCTTTATTTCCAATAATTAGATATTTTATTCTTAATTTTAAGAAATATACCAAGTCATAACAAACTATGGATCTTGGTAATTAAGCAATCCTAGATAGTGGATTACCCCTACATTAAGAATGTAATTTCATGTTTGTGGTCCTTAATTTTTTTTATTTTGAATTAATAGTATTGTTTATGTAGTAATCATGCAAGAAAGTCAAAATCAATTAAACCTTTTTATATGAAAATTTTTAATTCATATTCAAGTTCTTAAATAGTAAGTTTTGATATTTAATGGATTTTCATTCAATATTGAAGTTTAATAAATTTGTCAAAAAAATCATTTGGAAATCCTGCATTTATCAAGAATGATATTTTGATTTAATGTTCATTTTATTGGAAATTATATTGGTGATGGCTTATAATCATGGTGGAAATCACAAGTTTGTATTTAGATGATATTCCAAAATAGGTTTGAATCCAACCATGCTAACACATATCAAAATATTTGTAGCCATTATTTAATGTTTCATATTTGAAAATGGTAATTTAAGTTTTTGTTAAAATTTTTGGATTTATTTACATAATATCATTCATAATATATCATGGGAACATGTCAATAAAATTGAAATCAATCTAATTAAATCAACAATGCACAAAAACACTTTTTAAATAGTTGAAACCAATGTTTTTATTGCTTAAATGACATTTTAAAAGGTTTCAAAATATTTGAAAATATTTTTTTCAAAAATTTAATATAAGATTAAAAGAATTATTTTAACATTGTTTCTATTTTAAATTTTAAAAATGCTTTAAAAATCTTTCAAAATAAGTAGTCACCAAAAAAGACACCTTTTGTTTATATTAACATGGTAAATTTGTTTATATTAAGGTTGCCATAAAGGATGTCCTTAGGCTAGGGACATCTCAAAACACTTCCCAAATTAACAACTTGAACATCCTTTTTGGTGTCGTATCCGAACTCAACCTTTGCATTATTACGCATTACTAATGATGATCAAATTTTTTTCTTCTTATGCTCCCATATTCTTTCAATGGTTCATCATTATTTAAGTCAATGTCAAATTTTATTGAATCAATATAAATATCATGGACATGAAAAGGCGCATTTTAATTTGCCTTTTCATATCCATGTTGGTGGGTAAGGAAATATAATGAGGTAGTTCCAATGACAATGGTAATTGAAACTAATTTATATAGACCAAGTATATGGTTCTTTTTCATCATTAAGATGATTACACCATGGTCGTCAACCATGATAATTAGAAATGGTCGCATGGTTAATAATTATGCATTAGAATGACCATTTTTGATAATTATGTGTCAGAATGATGGAAGTTTAGCCAAAAAAAATTTCATCATTTTTTTGGTGATGGCGGCAACAACAATGGGAGTAGGAGGTATTCAACATGTGTTGCAGAGCTTTTTGCCTTCCATGAGTGATGGACATGAAGCTGTTAGTTTTGTTGGTGGCATGCGATGGTTCAAAGCCATTTGCAACCATAATTCTCATTGATCAATATGTTACCATTGGAAGGCAATGAAAGCTTCACTAAAGGAATCACCATTCCTCCTGCATCATTTTCTTCTTCCTTGAGGTCTACAGAATGTATTAAGCCCGGTATTTGTGCTACAAGGGCCTATCTTTTCCTCCTCCTATAATAATACTGTCAATTCTTCGATTTGTTCGTTCAATGTTCAAGATAATCATCTCTCTCTCTTGACACCAACAAATGGCTATTGTCAAGGAGTGTAGGGTTTGAAGTGGAGGGGGAGCTTTTCGTAGCGATCATCATCATCACTATATTTGGCCTCAAGTTTCCTCCCAAGTTTCTAAGGCTATGGTTGTTGCCTTTGATACCCCACAACTATGACAGGTGGAAGGTTTCACTCCTAGAACACCACATAATTTACAAATGGATGAGGAGGAGGGGGGTCATCATCATCTCTGGATGTTGGAAACAAGGGATCCAATTTTCAGGTTTGTGGAAAAATCAAATGGAGTAGTAACAACATTAACAACATCTCCTTTTGCTCTTAATTGTGTTTCACTTTCTAATGTTATCACAGAATATACATCTATGGAGCCTCCCTATTTGACAGTTGCTCATGCACAATACAAAATGTTTCCAAAGCCCATTGGACCTTGTGTGGAAATTTTCTCGTTGTGTTCCATATAGTTGTTTTGCTCTTCATGTTACAACTATTGAATGCCGACTATTTGTCACCATTAAAGATCCATTATTGAATGCAGTTTTCAATGGGTCAAGAGAAAGAAAAACCCATTGTTGTTTGTCATGTAATATTGGCATGACCATAATTGCAAGCGTAACACAATTTGGCCAATTTGGATTCCTTTGCAAGGAATGGCAAGACTCGCATGTTTTTTGTCAATACTTTGGAAAGGAATGTAAGCAAGCGTCATGGCTTGGTCACCTCTATGGCTATTCGCAACAACATTTTGTTGGTCGGCACCAACAAAGGCTAATTGATTCACCATGATTTTGCAAAAATCGATTCCAATAGTACAATTTTTTTTTTCTCAAATAATAGATTTGACTTGCCCATAAAGTTCACAAAACTAGGAAGGAAAAATTGGAGCTTGCCATGCATAACCCTAACCTTTCAAATCAAGAAAAACAAAGAAGTGATTTTGAACAACACAGTCACATGAAGTTGATGATTAACTACATTTTTGTGTGTGATATGCATGCCCTAATTGATAATCTTTAGAAAAGCTTGAAATTTTGAACATTAATATGAGATTTTTTTTCAGTTAAAAAAAGATTTGTGCAACATGTGTTTGGTGGGTGGCATCATTATTTCCCCTCTTTAGTTATGTTTTTCACGTGTTGTTTTGAGCTACTCAAAACCATTCATTCATTCATTCAATCAATGCCTAGGTTTTTAGTGGGAATTGATAGAATTGGATTTTAGCACCAAAGGTGTGATAGATCAATGGATACACAAAATATTCATCAATCCTTACAACATGCACTCTCTTGCTAACATCTACAACAATATTAGTGCAAATATTTATTACATTCATGGAAAGTGGAAAAAACCTCATGCGAATAGCAGATTGAAAGGCATGACAATAAGTTCCATGGTTTGGAATCATCAACAAATCAATGAAGGCATGAATGATGACATTTTTTCCTTATTACCCTTTTTTTAATTTTGCTATCACACATCTAATTTATACACCTTCAAGAACTTTGAATTCAAGAGTCAGTGATTAGGGTTCAAGGATTCAATAATTAGAGGAGATTATTGTGCAAATTAGGGTCAAATGTTATGAAACTTTTGGAAGGTTTTCATTGTTTTTGTGGACTGCATATGTTCTTCTCTTCCTTTAGAATTGTCAATGGCATGCTGGTTTTGTTTGCACTTTTGAATTTTCGTGTGATGATTCATGATGATTAACTATGAACTATTGGAAAATCAATGACTGATGATCTATATATTTGTGTGCCCAACTACAACTTTCACATGAAAGGTCATTTTGGGAACCACCAATGGTCAATTGTATGAGATAACAATAGAAGAGAAAAACAAAAAGGAGAAATATGTGAAGCTCCTATTTGAAATCACTGAAGCTCCAGAGCCTTTTATTGATGTACATGTGATTATTGTCTAAACAAAGTATATTCCTTGTTTACTAGTCATACTAGAGAAAAGAATGTTTGATAAGAGTATTTCTAAGATTATAGATACTCATTGCACTTTAATGTAATGTAGATGGAGATAATGACCATAGATATTGTAGTGTGCTACTTTGTAATGGCAACTATTCCCTCTCGTTTGTATGTCTTTCAGGGTACCACTTTTCTAAATGTTAACTCCTATTTCCCCCTTGGATCTTATGTGACATAGTTTTTTCTATTTCGCTCCTTATATGTTCTTTCCAAATTGGGTAGGGGATTTTACAACACAAGGCCCATGGTTAACATATTTGACAACATGTTTCTTCTTTTTTCTTTAAGGTCTGGTAATGTTGGATGAATGTATGCATGGTAGGTAGTATTCATGAATTACACTAAAGGAATAGCCCACTTCACTAAACTTCCAAAGGAGATCCCAAACATGTGGAGTAAATGAGAATATTTATTCTATCGTCATAGCTACAAGTTTAATCATTTTTCACTTGTTTTCAACCCTCAAAAGGTGGATAAACAAATGCAATATCATATTCAAAGGATTGATGAATGCATGCTAAAGTGTAAATTCATTCCAATGTGGGTCCTTGCAATTGTTGTGTAATGAATTTGCATTTCTATGGGAAGTAGTGCATATCAGAGTGGTTTGCATTGCTTGTTGGGCTTGGTATATGTCATGGACATCTCAATCTTGACATTTCACCAAGGTTTTCACCAATAATACATACCCTAATTGGAATAAATTACTTGTTGAAACACCTTTTGTTTATTGCCAACCTAAATTACGCTATTCAAAAAATTGATAAAGGTTTTTGGAATGACTCATGGTAATGTTAATCACACACATGGCAAAAAAAGTAATGTTGAAAGCAAGTTGTTTTTAGGGTACTCCAAGATCTTTGACAACACAAGCACTATAAAACCCTACTCTTTGGTTTTAACAAAGTTCCATTTCTTTTTACTTTCAAATAATTTGTTCAAGGTTTGGTGTCTTCCTCAACTGAAATATCATGGTCTGTTTCATTACATTTAGTTAATGGTTGTTTGTTGCCCTCTAGCTATAGAGGAAGTTTTTCCACTATTTTCAAATGTCTTATGTAGAATACATTATCCTTATATTCTCTTCTTAAATCATCTTGTCTTTTGCATTTTAGTCAGGCAGTGAACAAGGTTAGTTATAAGGTAGTGGGGGAGGAACAATTTGACTTCCGTATGGACTTGGGTTCTCCCACCATGTTGGGCCTTTGCTCAGACATAACTAGTGGTGCATTCTATGTTGTTGATGATAATTCTATCTATGAGGTTAGAACAATTGTCCCGAGTTTGTTGGGGGGCTATTAGGTTCAAAATATTGAAGGTTTTTAACATTTTACCCAAATTATGGATGGGTTAGAAATGATACTTATATTTTATGGCGACATTGTTTGTTGTTTGTGATCATTGCAGATAATAGTTCAAGATGAGGGTTGAAACATGTGGCAGGTGTATTCATGTTTGAAAGAATATATTGTTATCTTGGAACATTGTCAAGATAATTTACAATGAGATTGTGTCTATGTTGCACATGTATTTCCTCTGGCATTTATTTTTGGGAGAAACCAAGGTTTATAGAGTGTAATGTTTTATATTTAATAATGTGTGGAATGTTTTCATTACAAGGAGGGCTTAAGACTATTCACATGTTTCAAAGTCTTATATTCTTCCTTTTATTCCATAAAAAACAAGAAATGATTTCATGCTAAAGAATTCATGAAAATGGAAAGATAATCAATGTTTATATTAAATGAAGTTACCAAATCCCAATTCAATTGCCCACAACCATGCAATCACAATGGATTTGGGAATACCAAAATCATTGATTGGTGTTACTGTGACATGATCTATTCATCACATTCTTTGGTGCTGCATGTAGAGACTACTTTTGAAGCTAGGGATTACTTTAGAGCATCCTCTTTTTATGCCAAGGTTGTTTCACAACACACTTAACTTTTTGGATTAGTCATAATTGCAATAGACAGTTGTGTGTTGTATGCACAGAAGATTACTACATTTTGATGTTGAATCTTTTACACAATGTATCCATGTTTTTTAGACAACACAAGTCGTGACATTTGAGGAGGTTGCATTGAAGTTTGTTTCAGTGGGAAAGTTAGTAAGAAATTGTCATTTTTTCCAGTGTGTGTTCAATATGTTTGTGTTTTTTTCATCCTAACTAAACTATTGTTATTTGTGGTTCAACTATCTATTGATGTTTACCACGATGCATTGCAAACATATCTTCTCATTAGAAAGCTTGATTATATGAGCAAAGTAGATCACTCTCAGATCACAATGGTCTCAACTTGAGCTTTGAGCTTTACTTGGACAAGGTGAGATTTTAGGTTTCTTTTCTCTTTGTTTGTGATTTAGCTAAATGTTCCAACAAAAATTTAAGCCAAGGCTAAGGTTTCTATGTGGCTTCTAAGTCCCCTTCATGAGCATTTGGGTATGCTTGACAGATCAACCGACTACTCTTGGTTATTGACAAAGAGGACAAGGGAGGAGAGAAAGGGGAAAACCTTGTAGTTTTTGAATACTAAAGCATTGTGTAAAAGTTTTAAACCTTTTTGAGTGATTGTAAAGATGTGTTGGATGAAGCCACCACTATCGAATTATTGGGCATGTATAGTTGCCTCCATAATGTGATCCATAAAATCATGGCCGCTTTTGAATTATATCAACACATGAACCTAGAAGAAGAGGAAAATATATTAGTGTCTACCAACTTGAGTAACATGTGGTGTTTGCATCATCTATTAATATTACACAAGCTTGTAAATCCATTTCCCCAACAACAAACTACTTAGTTGTGCTACATGGAAGTTGAATTTATTACAATATAAGAATGTGAGCTGGTCACCACACTATTACAAGCATATAAGTCCTAGAAGATGCATTTGAATTCAACCTATAAGTTCATTTTCAGTGTGTGGTATAGTATAATTTCTTTCTCTAGAATCAATAGTACAATAACATGATGCCTTGTAGCTCCGTTGCACATTTGTAAATATCTTCATGGCTGATTATTTAAAAGACAAGGTACTATGCTTTTTGTCTTAACAAAATGCCATCTTGTGACTAATGTGAAAAAATTATGAACGAGTGGAAGAGTTGGTGTTTTTTGTAGGTTTGAAGGAACAATATGAAACATTTATTGGTCATTACGTTCAGGTCAATCACATAGACCTACTTGATGCATTCTCACATTCTCTTTCTATAGAGGGAATTTTTGTTTGTTGTTGATTACAAACTATTCCTATTAATTCAATTTCATTGGTGTGTTAGCTTTTTCATCAACTTGCATGGTTTGCTATGGAGGAAAAATTGTGAAGGAATTGTATTTGAAATCCTTGGGACCATTGAACTTGTAGCAAGGGGATGCAAATAAGGCATTGACAATTTTTCAAAAACCAAACATATCTTTAGAACTCTATCATGTCAATATGAATAAATATGAAACTATAACCCCCAACATGTGTAATTTCATATGTTGATTTTTACTTATGTTTATTTCATTATGTAAGAATTTGATATTCGTTCCACATTATATGATCAATATGCAAAACATGACTATCATATCATTAATATAAAGGAATGAAAATGGTTCACACTTCATAAAGGTTCCAACTACCATAGCACATTAATTAACCCTCAAACTAGAAAGGCAACCTTTGCCCTATCCATAGGAGTTGTACGATCATGTTGGTTGGGGGAAAAATGGAAATTTTAACAAAGTTTTCTTTGCAAACACATACACTGATTCAACATTTTCAATCGTCTTGGAAGATTCCAAGTTCATTAAAGATTACAAATAAAAGTTGTCACAATGGAGTGAGTATAGAACCAAAAAATGCACTAACCTGACTTCATATGAAAGTCAAGATTTGATATTAAAATTTTTTTTGTTGAACATTAAACGGAAACAACAACATCAGAATCAATAGAACATTCATACTCCTTACTTTACATCATGAAACCATGATCTGATGAACCCCATGGTAGTAGGCACTTGAGGAAATAAACAGAGTTATATCCTGAAAAGAACTCATAGCAACATTGATAATTTAATAGGTTATTTAAAGGTTGTGAAGGCTAGCTAATGTGGAGGCACAGATTTTCATGTGAATTAAACCCAATTTTCATGCTAAACTTTTTGAGTAACCTCATGATCTTCCATAGCTAGATAATAACACTAGGAAGACATATAGGTATGACAAACAAACTGAAACCAATTCTCAAAGGCTATATAGTTAGGAAGAACAGGTCCTTATTTGGACCTTTATAGTGTTTATCGCATCTAACATAGTGTGTTCATTGTTTCCCAACCCCACCCATGGACATGAAAAATGGAAAAAGTGAGTACAAATCCTGGACCCAATTAAAGGACCAAATTTGTTTTAACATAAAACTTAAAACCAACAACCACCCAATTCAGTAAAAACCTCCAAAATCTCAAAACACAAAAGCAAAAGAAGTGTAAAACCCATATTAACCAATATTAACCCACACTAGGATAGGATGCTACACCAAAGTCCAAAACCCAATTGACTTCAAGGTGAAAAAAAACTTGAACACAAACAACACAAAGCTCAAAATAATTATCATGAAACTTGGACACCACAAATTCCCACCTGTATAATAAATACTGTGGTACAAGGGCAGCTTCAGCACATGTATGCCCCCAAAATTAATTAATTTTGAACATTTCATTGTGAAATATTGAATATTCTAAAAGATTTTTCATTTTCTTTCACAAATTATGTGTTTTTGAAAAGAAGTAAAAAAATTGATCATTTTTAGCATTTTTATAAATAATATAATTTGTGGTGTGAAGCTATCACAATACTATGGTATTAGGGCTGAAACTAATAAGTAATGCTAAATTTAATGGTAAGTTTCAAAGTTATCTTGTGTTTTGAATTGGGTTCAATTTCTCAAGAATTTCGACAAATTGCTGTTCCTTCCTTTCTTGTGTAACACTTCTTCATTTAGACAGATGTAGGTTATGAATGAATAAATAATTGAAAAAATTATGGCATTAGAGAACTTGGGGATTTTAAGGTATTGGGGAAAATTCAGAATGTTATGGTATGCTGTTGAATTATTGTTTCTATGATAACTAATGAAGATTTTTTTTTTTTTTTTTAATGACATTAGACTCAGAACTTGGGATTTTAGGTATTGGGGAAAAATTCAGAATGTTATGATATGTTGTTGTATTATTGTTTTTCTATGATAACTAATGAAGAAAAAAATTGATGGCATTAGAGAACTTGGGATTTTAGGTATTGGGGAAAATTTCAGAATGTTATGGTATGTTGTTGTATTAATTGTTTCTATGATAACCAATGAAGAAAAAAATTGATGACATTTATAGAACTTGGGTGTTTAGGTCTTGGGAAAATTTCAGAATGTTCTGATATTTGTTGTTGTATTATTGTTTCTATGATGTCCCCCAATTCAATCAGATCAGATTGATTGATTGTTTGTTTTGTCCCTGTTGTGACGATCACCATCTGCATCTGCTGCTGCAGCACTTGTTTGTTGCATCTGCTGCTACTGTCTCATGTTGCTGCTTGCTTGTTTGTTTGCTTGCTTGATCTATCTGCACTTGGCACCTGCCTCATGCCCCTTGCTTACTGTATCTGCACTTTTTGTTTTTTGCATCTTGCTGCTGTATAATGCTGCAACAGCAGCTGCAGCAACAGAGTTTGAGGAGGACAAAATAATTGTGAAGCCCAAAATGCAAGAAGAAGAAGAAGAAGAAGCAACAACAAACGTGAATAGAGAGAGAGAGACTCAACCCTAGTTATTTCTTGTCAATGGTCCCAGGCCCGGAGCTGCAGTAAAGGTGAGGAGGGCGCGGTTGCCCCTTTTGCATTCTGGGTTGCAAAGGTGGGGTGCAGCTATGGGCGGAGATACGTGATGGGTTCGGTTTATCTTGGGTTGTAAGCAAGCAAAGAAGGAGAAGGAGCAGGAGAACGAGAACCAGGAGAGGAGGGTCGATCCGTGAGCACAGTACTTGCAGTGGATCGTGCTTTAGGGCTTCTCGCAGGATTTTTGTGTGTAAGAGAGAGAATGAGAATGATGGAGTATTGGGTAGATGAGATTTGCAGGGATATGGATTGTAATAGTGCAAGAACAACAAGGAGATGCGCTTTCAGAAGGGGAGGAGCAGGATCAAGGAAAGGGAGGAGGATTGGGGGGTTGTTGTTCTTGTACACATTACTGTTGTTGGGTATGTTGCTGGTGGCCGAGATCCTGGTGGTAGCAAGTGCAGAGAGATTGGATTATGTAGATTTCTTTGAGGAAAGGAAAAAGGAAGCAGAGTTGGTGAATGCAACAACTGGGTTGAATAATGCCACCACCACCACAGAGGCACGGCCTCTGAGCTCTAGGGAAGGTAGCATTGCGGAGGTGTTTGATGAATTGTTGGAGAGAGAGTTTCCTGAAAAGGAAGATCCACAAGAAGGTATGCCTCTTGCTAAGTTTGCCATATCATTGTCCATCAAAGGGCTTCTTCTGAATCCACAAGCATGAGATGAGAGACTAAAAAAAAAATCCCATAATGTAAAATAGATATTAACTCCTGTCATAGTACATTGAAAGATCCACAAGAAGGTATGCCTTCGCTACCATATGATCTCCTGTCATCAAATGCTTCTTCTGAATCCACAAGCATGAGATGAGAGACCAAAAGAAAACCCAGTGTAAAATAGATGTAAACTGCATATCATGATGCATTGGAAGATCCACAAGAAGGTATGTATGCCTTTGGTACCATATTTGGAACTTTGAACCCTTGTAGCTTTGCAGCTTGTGGTGGTGGAATATGCTTTTGGCCATGCTCATCAAGCAATTTGAGCTCTTGCCAGAGTGAGTTCTTGTTGCAGTGGGTAATGAAAGCTCTGCTTGATTTACTTCTTTGGATTTATTTGTTTTGGAATCTTTGAACAGCAAATGAAGGATTGGTGGGCAGCAGCTTCAATAACAGTGTCAATGATCAACAGGTAAAAAGCTCCCTCCCTGTTATCCATGACTGCTGTGCCCTGGCCCCCCCTCTTTGATCTTGATTTCAGTCACCTGCACTTTCAGCTTTTTGGAGGCTTTGTGGCGATGGCAAAATATTAGGTTTTTTCTTTTCTTTTTTTGGGTTCAAATCATAGCAGGCTTTTGACAAGTACTTGGAGCAACTATTTCTCTCTCTTCTTCTGTTGTTGTTGTGCAGGCTGTATTGGAGACAGTGGCCAGGGTCACGCATGACAAGCCAAAGAAGAATGATACTCAAGCTGAGAAGTACATTATTTTGTACCCAAGAACCACCATGCACATTTCCATGTTGATCAGTTGAATTTATGCCCTTTGCATGGGTCTGTCCTTAGAGCTGAATCCCTCAAACAGGAGTGTGGTTTTGATGAGCTTTCTGCTGCTGCTTCGAAAAAGGATTTCTTCTGCTGGTTTGGATTGTTTACATTCTACTGTTTAGAACTGTGAACACAATCCCTTGGAATATGTATCCCCTGACAATTGTATTAGTAAAGGATGGATAATTGATCATGAGCTGGTCCAGCTGTATTTCTCAGCTCCATTAAGAAACTGTAATCTGATGAAAATGGGTTTGTTTGTTCTCTCATAAACCTGCGATGAACTTGTAAAAGATTGCAGTGTCAAAGATCAAACTGACCAGCAGCCTTTGTGTGTTTCCAAAACAGTGCGACAGCCAAGCCATTTCATCTTCAAGATCTCATCATCAATCGGGATGCTGAAACGGGTGCTGATCAATTACCCACACTCATTGACAAAAAGGTGAGAGATCACTGGTCATTGCCACATATGATCGAAATCCTACTCATGCGTTTTCTCTCCCTACTCTACATTGATGCTGCTGCATGGAGTTGTCATCAGTTCTTGTTTTGTCCTTGGTATCTGAATAGTTATTGCAGTGTCCTATTCTCTGCAAGAACAGTGGAGAAACAAAGACTAGGGAGCAGTATTTTGGCTTGTTGTGCTTTTAATTTATTGTGAGATTTGACTCTCACAAAACTTGGAACGGTGTGCAGGACAACGTGTTTGTAATTTCCAACCCTAGAGAGGGCTCTATGGTCCTTCAACAAGATGTGAGGTACATTCTTCTCCAGGGGGCATATGTACTGCTTTGTGTCCCTGAAATCCACATAAATGTGTTTGAGTGTGCTAATTCACTCTACATGGGAAGTGATTGAAAGCTTCCTGAAGAGGAGGAGCTCAAAAGATTTCGGAAGGAATTACAGCATTAGACAACAATCAACTTTTGCATGTGGTGAGGCTTTAGAATGCTCTGTGTGTCCCTGCCTGATTTCGAGTACCTAGTTGGCTTATGAGAATTTGATGATGTCTTTGCAGATTCATATCAGATTTGGTCCTGGTTATTGTATCAGCAGCTGGGGGTGGTATCGCATTTGCCTGCCTTGGCCAGCCGGTTTGTCATTCTATTACATCCAGCTGTCAAAAGAGATTGAGCTTAGATCTACCACATTGTATGCTGGAACATTTTTTTTGTATGGAGTTTTACTCTCTCACAAAACTTTTTGTTTCTGGACAACACAGGTGATCACAGGTTATTTGCTGGCAGGGTCTGCAGTTGGCCCGGGTGGATTCAGCTTTGTCAGTGAACTGGTGCAGGTAATTTTCCATCTTGGCAGGTGGATCTGATTCTGAAGTTTGTTTTTTGAGAAATAAACATATCTCTCTCTCTATCCTGTCTACTCAACTGTGCTGCGACAATCATAGATGACTGTTGTCTTCCTATTTCTGGTGGAGTTTGTGATCAAAGTTGTGGGCTTGGGATGAATGGCAGGTTGAGACTGTGGCTCAATTTGGTGTTGTTTTTCTTCTTTTTGCTTTAGGTCTTGAATTTTCTATGAGCAAGGTACAAACTTTCCACTTATCTCTCCAACCTCAGTTCAAAAACCAAAACTTTCAGGTTCTTCTGTGTGCTTTCTCAGTCATTATTGTATATTAAGAGTTGTCTGATTTGTGACATTGTCACACTCTTTTGTGGCTATCTGCTATAAATCTTCTCATAGAGGTTTTGGTTCGGGTTTGAAACAGCTGCGAGTGGTGCGAGCTGTAGCTGTTGTTGGTGGATTTTTACAGATTGCATTGTTCATGTGTCTCTGTTCTTTGACTGCAGTGGTACATTTTCTCTAATTTTCACATTTGACTTACATGGATTCTAGTCAGGCAATCTTTACTTTGCAGATTGTGCAGGTGAATGTTTAGTTTTGCATGTCTGAGATCAGAAGGACAGGTCATGGAGTCTGAAGCACTTGCATGGGTGTTGTCCAGTCAACGGCTTCTGTGCAATGGGTATCTGAACTTTAGGTTGACTGTTATGCTTGTGTTTTGTAGCTCTGTGGGGCAAAGGCTTCAGAGGGGATTTTTGTTGGTGCATTCTTGTCAATGTCATCAACTGCCGTGGTAAGCCCTATCTTGACAGTTTTGGTTGTGTGGCCTTGTGATTTGTCTTTTGGGCAACTTGCTGCGCATGGGAGCAAATTCCTTATACCTTAAGTGTGACAATGCCAACTATTAGGATCCATTTGACTACACTGTTGTGCAGTAGTAGGATATGTGACAGTTGTGTTACTGTGGATTGGGTGGTTGCGAATCCTTATGATGTTGTAAGCAGTAGAAATGTGAACCAGAGATTTTTTTTGCAGGTTCTCAAGTTTTTGATGGACCGTAATGGCACTACTGCTCTGCATGGCCAGGTTACTATAGGCACCCTCATTCTTCAGGTATATATGCTCATACTCCTTCTTGCTGATGAAGAGGATTTGAGTTTATTTCTTATTGGGTGTCAATCTGTTTGACTCAGAGAGTTCAGCAACTGATGTGAGCTTGTGATGTAGATTGCTCTCAAATAGCCATGTCTTTCCATGTGGGTAGCAAATTTTTTGGCTTTGTTTTCTATTGGCACTGTACATTTGTTTCCCTGCAACCTTGACCACAGTTGGAATGTGGACAGAAGCTGTTGACATTGACACTCATGTGTGTTTGGACCAGGACTGTGCAGTGGGCCTGCTATTTGCATTGCTGCCTGTTCTAGGAGATACAGGTGGTGTGATGTCAGGGCTTGTTGCTATGTCTCGATCGTAAGCATATCCCCACTGTTCACATCCATTAGTGAATTTCTTTCTTCGCATTTTGAACTAAACCAGGCAAATAAACCGTTCTCACATTTTTTTCTTTTCAAATGCTGTGTTATTTGTGCAGCTTGTTTGTACTTGCAGCATTTATTGTGACAGCTGTCATTGTGACCCGCTCTCTGGTAACAAGATTCTTCAAACTGATTTCATCTCAGGTACTTATTTCTATCATCTGTGAGAAAATGTTCTGTCTAGGGGTGCTTGCTGGTGCAGCTTTCAACAATCTTAGTTGTGCTGGGTTCCCAACTTGAGGTCACACTGACAGATGCTTCTTTCTGGGATGTGTTGCAGACGAATGAACTCTATCAGCTTGCATCTGTTGCATTTTGCTTGCTTGTTGCTTGGGTACATTTCTCTTCCTCTCACTTGAACCCACTAGGTTTCAAGAGCTAGAAGGCAGGAATTTTAGTATGGCAAACTGTCTGCAGGATTTATGCTCTCCATACATACAATAAATAATCCAGGGTAAGTTTTGGATCTAAAATTTATCAGATGTGAACTGCAGATCAGTGACAAGCTTGGGCTAAGCTTGGAACTGGGTGCTTTTGTTGCGGGTGTCATGATCTCAACCACTGAATTTGCAGAACATACACTGGAGCAGGTGTGTGCTTTCATTTAGCTTGATCTTTTCTGTGCCAATAAGAACATCACATAACTGGTTCCTCAAGTTGCTGAACAAACAATTTATTATTGTGTGGCTTATGTGCTGAAGGTGGAGCCAATTCGAAATCTTTTTGCATCTCTTTTTCTGGCAAGCATTGGGATGCTGATCAACATACAGTTTTTATGGGCACATATGGACATTTTGGTGGCATCTCTGGTCCTTGTCATTGTCTCCAAGACCATTGTGGTCACTGTGGTAGTTCGAGCATTTGGGTACAGCATGAAGAATGCTTTTCTGGTAAGCTCATTCTGTCTCTCTGTCAATCTGTTTCTTGTGCTGCATATCCAATCTGGTTATTGATGCCTCTTGTACTATGCTTACTCTCTCTTGGTCTCCCTCAGTAATTCCTAAGAAATGGATCTATACTTAGAATTTCTTAATATGCCTTTGAAACTCCAGTAGATGCATCAACCGAAGCCAGAGTCCCCTGTCCCATGCACAGACACAAAGAGGACATGTCATTCCACTCCAAAATCAAATGCTCAACTTTCTGGAGCAAGCTTGGCAACACTAAGTTGGACCAGTTAGATGAAAAGTTGGGTTTGCTTGCATGCAGGTGGGTATGTCACTTGCTCAAATTGGGGAGTTTGCTTTTATTCTCCTGAGCCGTGCTTCTAACCTCCATCTTATTCAGGTAAGCAGTGAGCACATAATTTTGTTTCCACAGTGGATTGGCAATCTTGACAAAATTCTTGCACATGGACAATAGCAAAAACCCATCAGGGAAATGTCTGCCAGTGTCTCTCTCCTCCTGGGAAAGGTGGCTTGTTTAAATGCTGGGGGACCCATCAGAATGAAGCAGATTCAACTTGTGCATAACTAGTGTGCTGTTGCTTTATGCTTGTTTCAGAAAAAGCTGTACCTGCTACTAGTTGGGACCACAGCCCTAAGTTTGGTAAGTTCATATGTCCCTTTCAGAGGGTTTTTTCACCATAGAGACCACATTCATCTGGTTTTCACAGTATCAAGTTGATAACATCCTGAATTGCTCATTCTGACAATTGATAACCATGCAGATCTTAGTCATTCACTATGGGAGCCACACTGTCTGGTGCCAGTTAGCAAGACAACAGATTGATTTTGGATTAGATTTGGATTAGAGGTTTGATTGTTGAAAAGCTTGTTGCCTGATGTACCTGCTTTGTGGCAGGTGACAACTCCACTATTGTTTAGAGCTATACCAGCAGTGCTACATTTGGGTTCCCTCATGCGGTGGATCCCTCCTGACTCCAACCAGTCCGAGGTGGGTCTGCTCCCCAATTATCCTTCACGTACCAAGCTACATTAACTAGAAGATAGTTTTCCAGCAATTCACAATATATACATACATATATATTTATTTCTCCAAGAAAGAGTTGGTTGTGCAACAGAAGGTTCCAGAAAGTAATGAGAGAAAAATTGCTTCCTTTGGGTCTTCTCCAGAAAGCTTCTAGGTTTCTAAATTACGCTCAACATTTGTGTTTGTTTTGTATGTATGAGGTGATGGTGGTATTGCCATATGTAGAGTGTAATTATAATGCAAAATGGGTTCACAGAAACATATTCCAGTGTAAGTTGCATATTGTATTCCTGGGAGTCTGAAAATTGTACTGATATAAAAAAAGCTATGGATCAGGTAAGAAATGTGGTTCAGTGTCTTTCGTATGCACGTGGTGGTGGGGAGGAGAATGGGATGGTAAAACAGAATGAGCAGAAATGGTCATCGTCGTCATGTTGTGCCTCTGTGTGGTTGTCAATCAAAGAAGGGTCTCAATGGAAACGGGCACAAAGGAGACAAGCCTGCTCTTCTACTACTCCCAACAGCACTTGAAAGTGTTTCTTTTGTTGTTGTACCCTTGGTGCTGAAGATCACAGTTTCTCTATTGTACCAACTGTGCTGAGATACCCCCCACCCCCCAAAAAAAGGCTTGAAGTTGTGGGGCTGAGCTGAGTGGTAAACACTCTGGGTTCATTGCAGGTGGGTTAAGAGAGATTGGGGTGCAAAAAATTCTACAAAAGAACAAAAGCGGCTCACAAAAGAAGAGGTTTTGTTAGATGTGCAAAGATGGATGGCAGTCTTTTGTCACCTGTCTTTCACATTCTTTCTGTGAAGTCTCCCACTTGGGGAAAGTCAGCACGCAGTGTTTGATGACAAAAACTGGAAACAACCACTCTCGTCCCCTCAGAATACATACCGGTGACCCTGTGCAGGATTTCTCAAAGCAGGATCAGGACTAGAGAGAGAGGGGGGGGCTTCACCACAAAGGATATCGAAGACCATTATTGCTGTGGTGTTTTTTGGGTGGCTATCATCCTTCTCCAAATGGGACTTTTGAAAATTGTGCTTTTTTGGGACAGTTCCGTACATAGTCCACATGCGTGGTGGGTAGGGTGCTTTCTTCTTCTTACCATCATGATCTCTCACCAAAAGAATCGTATCTGATGAATTCTGTGTTGGAGTCATGATGATGCATGATCGAATTCCATGGAATTCTCTTCTCTTCCTTCTCCATTGAATTCCTGTTGTGCTCTTGTGCACAAGCCACCCACATGGGTGTACTCCATAATTCTCACAAGTGTATCTGTTGATGATAGACTGAGTTTATGATGTTGCAGTGGATTTTGTTGTCACTCATTGGTTTAGTTGTTTCACGTTCTCTATCTTGTTTGTTGATGAAGACTAATAAGCAGGAGGTTTTCAGAATCCCAATGCATTTGCATGGGTGCCTGCTTGAGATTGCAGTGAATTTCTTTCTCCTGTTTTGCTTTCAATTGCATATTGTCTGCTTGATGTTTAGTTAGTTCTTTCTGTTGCAAAGAAAATCAGTGATTGATCTTGCAATTCTGTATTTCTTATTTTGTAAATAGAGGTGCACATGGATAGAGTTGTTTTGTCTGGTCTTCTTTCTGCTGCTCAATGTTTGTCAACAAGGCTGTACATTTATTTTTTCTGTGCAGGAGGATTTTTCTGTCTCTTTCAGGTTTTGTCACTCTTTGAGCCTTTGGTAATACTTGCTGTTGCAGGGAGTTTGTTGGAAAAGGCAAGACAGACAGTCAAACCTTGGAAGGATGATGTTTGTGCTTCTCTGGTTTGCAGTTGCAGACACGATCCATTGTGTACAGACATTAGAGCATCTCCACCACGCTCAGTTATGTCACTCTGGAGAATAAAATTGAAGGTCTAAGTTTAGCTGGTTTTTTTGGCAACCCCACCAATAAAATTGTAACTGGAATTGCATATAAGTGGGAACTACTTATAGCAAACCACCTGGACCAATTGTTATGATTGACTGATCAAAACTACTGAGGTGCAATCAGGTCCAATTTATTACATTCTTTTTTGGAGGTGCATAAATGTGTTGCGCCATTTAGCAGCCATGCAAGCTGCACGAATTTGGTACATAAAAATCAATTTTCTGAGCTAAAGTGGCACATTTTGGATTTTTTAGAATAAATTTTACTGTCTGGAGTCACATACTGAGCACTGGTGGAGATGCTCTTACAGCCAAACTTTGAATGGTGCTCAGTATGTGACCCTGCAAAATGAAATTGGATGAAGAAAAGTAAAAACATGTTGGTTTGGCTCAGCAAAATGCAGTCTTGCAGTGGATGCAATGGATTTGACTGCTGCTCTACCTCATTCATCATTTCCAGTGCAGGGTCACGTATTGAGCGCCTGTGGAGATGCTCTTAGAATTTGTTGCCTGATGCAAATTGCCAACAGACGTTCATACGAGATTCTGCCATGCAAGACCTGGTAGGTACACTGCAAGAAGATACAAAGGAAATGCCATTCAGCAATGCAAGATCTGGTTGGTGTACTTGCAAGAAGATACAAAGGAAAGGAGATGGCGGACCTCAGAAGAAGCAGCTCATTTTGCATTGTAGAAAACTCTGCTTCGTGGCTATGGCGTTCCAGCTTCCCTCCTAAACTCTCCGCTGCTGTTGCCACCGCTAGACACTCTCTTTCTTCACAAGAAAGTGCGGTTTCTTTAGGAAGCTCCTGATTTTATTTGAGAACAATTGAAGCTCGGATCTTGAAAGGAGGATCATGCAGAACCTGAGGAACATACCAGCGTCTCTCCTGTCGCAACAGCACCAGGAGACGACCACGACTTCTTCTTGTTCCCGGAGCATGAACCGCAGGAAGTCGCGGTCCCCGATACCTTCGGGAGGAACGTCGCCGTTGACGCCACGAGCTCTAGGAGGAGAGGGAGCCGGAGGGCCACCGCCGCCTTCTCTTCTTCTGTCGTCGCCTTCGCGCATTTCGCCCTTCTTCACTACTTCCGGTTCGTTCTCGATGGGGAATAGCAGCAGCAGCCCCCGCACCACTAGTGCCATCTTCGGCCGCGGCGGTGGCCAGCAGACGACGCTGCTGCGTCACGACATCATCGGCCACGATTTGAAGCAAGAATTTCGTCTAGCGTTCCAACTCTTCGATTCCCGCAAAGTCGGCAGACTTTCTTACCGTGAAATGAAGGTGAAGCTCTTCATCTTCAACACTCTACTCCCGATCATTGTTCGATCCATCCCCTTCTTCTTCACACCGCTCTCTCTCGCTGAGTTTTGTTTTATGCTTCATCGTCAACTCTCCGTGCTTCTCTTCTCTTGGCTCCTTTCTCTTTGTTTTTTCTTGTCTTTCTTGTATTGCGCTTCCTGACATTACCTTCTTCAACTCCTGTGCTTGTTTGTTTCCATCCCAGAATCGGATCCTTAATAACAACACCACAAACTTGTAGTGTTGCCGTTTTGCGGACTGTTTTTCTTCACCACTCTAATAAGAACTCTATTTTGCTCTCTGTCGTTGGAAGTACACTGCTTATCTGATGTTGGCGAGCAATCAGGGCCTGGTGAGCATTTCCTTCCATCCAGGAAACAAATCTCTAAGTATAGACTTTTTCCTTTGCCTGGATGTGCAACAAGCCATGACAATGTAGTGATGGTCCTGGGATCATCATCTCTGACTGGTTTCATCAATGCCAAAGAAATAAGGTCATGTGTGAGCACAATTCAGATGCTCACTGCAAAGAAGAAAGATTTTGCTAGTTAGCCTGCTGCACATAGTCAGAGATGATCACAGGACCATCACCATATCCTCATCGCCCTGCACATTGTGTATAAGTAAATAAAGGGGATGCAAAGCAAGCTCTTGTGTTTGGGACACTATACACTTTCTGCCAATTTTGGGGAGTTTGTTTCTTCTTGCATTTGGTGTCCAAATCCACCTCTCATGGAAAGAAATCAGACAAAACAAAACCTGGAACACATGTATATACTACTTGCTGCCCCCAAGGTTGCAATGAGGTCGATGGAGTTCTGCGTGAAGAAAGCTGAGGTGCAGAAGCTCATGGCAGAGTACTCCAAACATCCGAGCGGAGAAATTGATCATCTTGAGTTTATGCAAATCAGTTAAGTTTTCTTTTCCCTACCTCAATTTTTCTTCCCTTCACTCACTCTTTCCTCAGAAAAAGTTAACTGCCAAGTCTCATCATTCTTTTAGTGCTTGCACAATCAATCTTTTTGTTGGAAGTGTGTCCACGAATGGAAAATCCATTGCATTGCATTCTTCTTTGTATGCCAATAACAAGGCATTTTCCAGTCATTGGTATGATATATCATATCCTCATATCAGTGACCACCTGCACATCCAATAGTAATCACATAGAGGGGAAGGAACCCCCTTTGAGGGTCTTCCTGGATTTAAGGCCTGGCTGAGGGAAACAGCCCAAGGCTGGGCCTGAAAATGCAGGAAGACCCAAAACGGGGTTCCTTCCCCCAACATGATAAAATTTTAAATTTCAGGAATCTTATGAAATGCAGGTACCTTCTGTTTCATGAGATTCCTGAAATTTGAAATATGAAGTTCAAGACGTTCTATCTTGGGAGGTGCATCAAATTACACAGGCAAAAGGTCATTATGTGGACTTCAAGCTCTTTGTTTTATAAGTTGACAAATCTTAAGCATTTTCAAGCAGATGCAGAATCAGAAACATTGTATAATGCAGATTAATTGCTGCTCAGCAGCTGTGAAAATCATGGGCATTTGACCTGATCAGAAGTGTTGATTCATCCTAACTAAGCAAGATCACTAATAAATGTGTGGTGTAGTGACTAGGAAGTACAAGGAGAAAGATCAAGATGATGACCTTGCAAAAGCTTTCCAGTATTTTGATGAAGATGGTATGGGGAAAATTTCGGTATGTTTTCATTCCAGAATGTCTGGAAGCTGGCTCTCAGTCTCATAGGTCTCACTCTAGGTCTCCAAATGCTTTTTTGGCAAGCAGCTAGGGCACAAACTCCAGTTTCACTTGACTTGCTTGGAGTCCAAGGGTGAGCAGGAGGGTAGCCTAGTTTTTAAAACCTGGTTGTAAGCAAGGGCGAGGAAGGTTTTGTCTGTTGGCTGTTGAGCAAGGGATCAACTCTCTGCAGATCGCTGATGAACTTGAAATAGTGCAGAATGTTGCAAACACTACTGTCTGGAACAGCAATGTGTTGATCTGGTCAGGTGAAGGTGCATGCATCCAGGGTAACAAAAAGATTGAACATCTTAAACTAGAAACCAAAATTGCTTTCTTTTCCACAAGGCATGAACTTCTTGTGCACCTTGCTTATGGACCTTTTTTATGGTGATTTGCAGCTGAAGAACTTGAGAAAAGTCACAAGGGAACTCGGCGAGAACATAACAGATGAGCAGCTTGAGGCCATGATAGATGAATGTAGACCTCTAAAACTTCTGGAATTCTGTCCTCTCTTCTACCAGTACTATTGTTACACAAGATACAATCAGGGGTCAGTATTATGACAGATTCAGGCACAGATCACTGTCTGGAGAGAAAAAAATCTTCTCATGACTGATAATTGATCTTTGTTTGCTTGTGCAGTTGACAAGGATGGAGATGGTGCAAGTGAGGGCTCCAAGTTCTTTCATTCTGCTTTCACATACACATCCTTGAATCTCCCTCTTATTTGTTTTTATGCTACTTCCTCCAACTGTAAGTGGGAGAACCAAAAATCTTCCCCTCCCTCCAGGCTCCCACGTCTTGTCCCCAACTTGCAACCAAATCTGTTCCTGATGCCACTTTTTTCTTTTTTTTCTTGCAGTCAGCAAACTCGAGTTCTTCAACATCATGAAGAAAACTGATCCAGATGAGTAGAGTTGGTTGTGCAGTGACACAAAATACTGCATGTCAATGAGCAGAAGGACTCTTGTGTGATGATATTCTCTGGAGGAGAATGGAGGTTTAGAGGCTGGCTGATAAGCTTTAACTCATCATCCTGCCATCTGTTTACGATCCCATGAAGATGCTGAAAAGGTGTGTTCCACAGCTACTCACTGTCATCGCTGTTGCCATCATGCATGCCAGCTGGAGGCACAGGCAGGAATGTTCCAAAACTGATCAAGTCCTCCACATGTACGTCACAGCAAGTCCACTGCACAAACAAACATGACTACATGTTTCAGGATTGTAAAGCAAGATCCAACCCAGATTGTGGAAGTGGATTGTCTCAAGTAAGGTGATGACATTCAGACCAAAAGAAGTTTTCATTGCTACTTATCCACAAGGACAGTCTTTTTTTTTGCCAGGAATGAAATAAACACTGAAAGAAAAGATCATTGTTACTCATCCATGAGGACAATTCTTTTGATATCTAGACATAAAACTCAATGGCAAAAGCAGGCATAAAAGTTCTTCACCTCTTCAGAACGATCATGGAAAAACAGCATGGCCTGAGTGATAATGACAAACTGTTAAGTGATTCTCTTTTTTCCATGTATGTATTTCCACACCAATTTACGCTGTGCAAGCTTGTTTTGCAATCAGATCTATCAGTTTCAAGGCAGCAGGAGCAGTCTTCTTGGTGGGTTGTAGTGGTGGCACAGGTTTTTGGAACTGGCTCAGGTTGTGAGCTTTGGTGAAGAAAGCTGAGCAGTTCCCAACACTGGGTTTTTTTTTTTCCATGGGGAAGTTTTGTCACTTGGCATCAAAAAAGACACATCCAGTGTGACTCATACAAAGGACTTTTGCCATATTTTTGACAATGGGTTCCAGCAGGTTGCCAAAAATATAGCAAGATTCTTGTATGTTTCTACTTTACTCTCTCTGACCATAGCCGAATATTTGGCTAATTCCTCCTGTGGATGATTGCCAGTGTGGCTACATCACAAAATTGGTTCCCACTGCTGTTTTAGTCCCTGCAAAAATAGCACAAAACACTTCAGAAAAAAAGCCTGGTGAAGGTGAAAAGGCGTCTTTTTAGATTTGTGTCTATTTTTTTTTAACTTTTTTTTTCTTTTCCCAACATCATATTCATGAACCGATTTTCAATACTTTCTCCACCAATTTACATCTCATTTCTTTTTAATCTCAATTTTAATCCAATCGTTGAATTAAATTTAATTGAATTGGAACTGAAATTCAATTCGATTTAAAATTCCAATCAATGTATTTGAATTCAATTCAGGGACTACTAGTCTCCTTTTTAGAATTAGACATACATTCAATTCAATTTGATCTGAATTCAATTGAATTGAACTTCAATTCAAGGTGTGTTGCAATGTCATTCAATATGTTCATTTGAATGGGACTTAATTTGTACAAAATAAAATAAATAAATCAATCAATTAATGAGTCAATCAGCGTTGTTGGTAATGTGCAATAACATGGAACCCAAGTTTTGATAATAAAAAATAAGTATACAAAATGCACCTTATTGTTTTTTAAAATGGGTGTGAATATGTTCAAAGGAGCCAATGGGATTATTTTGTAAAAGGATTAGAAGCCTTTTTTTTTAGTCTTTTTCATTTTTTCATTGAATTTTTTTGAATGAAATATTTTGGTATTAAAAATACATATAGTTGTTCCAATATATCACATGTTTTGTGTTAGTTATTATTGACTAAATACGAATTTTTCGTTGTGGAGAGTTTGTGAAGAGCTAAAGACCAGGCAACAGCCACTACAAAGACGAGAACAACAGCAACAACAACAAAAACAAACAATGGTGGAAAAGAATTCAGGGCTTTTAGAGCTTTAAGTCTTCAGGAAGAAAGTGCAAAACGTACATAGGTATGATGACATTAATGTGCACATATTGATCACCATATTGATTCGAGTCTAGCATTTTAATACCTGCAGCATTGTGATAACTGTAAGTTCTTGACAAAACCTTACCCTCAAACCCTTCACTGATTCACATCAAAACTCAAAAACAAAGGATACACAACTTGAAAAACTTTCTAACTTTCATGACAATGCATAGGACTTTGAAAAATTCAGATTCTTGTTCAAGAAAATTGAATGGGTGTATGATCGTCATCACCACACGAGGATTGAGTTTTACTGAAACCTACATGGATCAGCAGGTCCATGTGACGGCCACATCCTCAATGGCAGCCTGCTGCATGGGAGAAAGCGCATGTGTGTTTGTTTCCCTTCCCTTGCCA
>Ga0116231_10002206_pt1 | contig 40768 bp, 25 predicted proteins | sample S1TSphgellanicum_2_FD_89695 | JGI IMG/M metagenome (GOLD analysis project Ga0116231, IMG submission 89695) | Host-associated microbial communities from peat moss isolated from Minnesota, USA - S1T2_Fd - Sphagnum magellanicum MG | ecosystem: Host-associated > Plants > Peat moss > Unclassified...
AACTCGACCCTCTACCCCTTTCTAGAGTTGGAAGCCGGGAGCGTGCTACCAAGTTCAACTTTCCGCAACTTGACTTTGTGAAACCCTCCAGTGTGTTTCACCCCGTGACTTGGGAGCGCGTCATATGTCATGAAGCATCCTTGAAAACACATTGTAACCAAAAAGAGAGGGTCCTGAAAACACGGCGCATTGACTGCCTTCAACGAACCCCAGCGTCCATGTTCTCCTGAGTCATTGGCATACAACTCAGATCTCCAAAAACACAACACACAACTTACCTACTACTCTTTCAAACGAGCATCACGAAATCATAGACCTGCAAGCATTTTCTTCCTACACAGCAACAGAACAGAATTTCAATGGATCTATCTCCTGCCTTACACGTTCCCACAGATGCCAGCAAAGGAAACTCTCTTGTTTCATTACAAACTCTGTACATTCCCCGAAAGCACAAGCTTGCTTCCCATCTGAAATGTTCACAAAAACATCAGATTCCTAGCACTCTCTGAGCTCTCTCTTTCTCTCTGATTCTCCTATAGTAACTTGACTGATTGTCAGGCGCAGCGAAAGTTTCTCACTTTCAACCAAGCTACTGTCTCACTAAGCTTTCTCTACCTTCTCCCAAGGATTGCTCCTCCTCCTCCAATTCCCCTCTATCGTCTTAGTGCTCTCTCACGCCACTACTCCTTCAACAAAAAAATGTCCCTTCTCTTTACCAAGTTTCTTCTTCTCTCTCAAAAACTCCATCACATCCAAGTGTCCCGTCGTTCCATTCTACACCTAGCTTCCCCATCAAGCTTTTCCTCCTTTCCCACCTTTCGACGCATCAATGCAGCTCCACTCCTCTTCATCATTCGTGCCGCCTTCACTCCTGCACACCCACTCACATAAACGTCCCATGCATAACCATGTAGCCGTCATGGAGAAAAACATCCACCGCCAAAATCAGGACGGCTTAATTATACCAAAGCACACCCTCAATGCCCGGGTGTTCACACAGTGTGGAAACCCATTTTGGTGTGACAACATAACATCAAAAATAAGGTTTTTCATTCAAGCAAGTGATCATTAGTGATTAAATTGTTTCATTTCACTAAGATAATTTTTTATAATTTTCTTTATTATGTTGAAAGATTCATTCTTTCAAGTTGAACTTCACAAGGTGAAAATGGGTTTTTCTTATTTACTTACATAATGTAAATTAAACATTATGTGTTACATGGTTTGATTTAAAATTAAATAGAATGTTGTTCATGTGATAATAATTTATTGTTTTTCACATGAAAAACATGAGTTAAATATCTATTTATCAATAGTTTGTTGATTATGCATCATGTGAAATTCACAAAAATTATTTTAAACTGAAACCCATGATTTATGGGTCTACTCATAAAATGTGTGAATAAGTCAATTTTTTAATAGTTTTTTAAATTTAGAGTTTGACTTAAAAGATGGAAAAAATTAAAGGGATTTTTTTAAAGAAAGTAAGCACATTTTAAAACCTAACTTATGGCATGTAAGCTAGTGACCTTAGTAAATATTACATATAAATGTGTCAAAAGATGTTAAATGGTGATTAAGTGTGCACACCAAGTTATTGAAAGTTATGTAAGTGTTGTAAGCGTTCAATTGACTTAATAACAAAAATTAATTATTATTATTTACATGTAGTTTAAAGCCAAATTACACATGAAAAAATTGTGATCTAGGATTGGTTATTTGGTTGAATATTAATCAACAAATGTTTATGGACTTCTAACGACCAAATTTGAACTTTATTTTCAAAAATCCTTATTACAATCATTTTTGGTTAGATCAATGTTTTTTTATTATCATGTATATCAAAGATTTGTTTATTTAGATTCTTATTTATCTAAATTTCATTAGTTCATTAATCATCACATAATTTGCACTTAACATTGGGTTTTTTAAGTTTTCTCATTTTAATATTAAAATATGAACATTTAAAAGTGTTGCATTCATTGAAAATGAACCACTTTAACTTGCAATCACTCCATGATAAACATTTTTGTAACACACTTCAACAATTCAACTCACATCACACACATGAATAAACTATCATAAGTGCAAGGTTAATCATAATAATGATTTTTTAAATTGGGGGGGGGGGGGGGGGGAGAGGACCCCCAAAAAAGGGGGGGAAAAAAAAAAAAAAAAAAAAAAAGAAAAGAATGGAAAGTAGGGGGAGGGAGAATGGAGAGGTGGGTGGTGGGGGGGGGGGGGGGGGGGGGGGGGGCTAAGGACCCACACAAAAGGGTGTGAACAAAGTAAAGTATATCAAAATGTTACTTTGATAATCTACTAGTCAAGTTGACCAAAAACTAGCTAAACCCACCATAAAATTAAATTATATATTCAAATTTTTAATTTGAATGATTGAAAATAAGATAATTTTTCATTATTATGCATTAATTTTTCAATTTTTCATTGCAAAAGTAGTTTTTCTAAGCATAAGGACCTTTTTAATTTTATTTTTTGAAATGTGTTTGAAATATGTATCAAATATGTTTTAAGAAAAGATACCAGTTTTTAATGAGGTACTTGATTGATCTTTATAACCTAATTTGGGACATTTTTATTTTATGAATTTTTATAATGAAAAAATAATTAGAAACACCATATTGATTAATTAATTTGAAAAGTACTTTTATTATTTTAAAGCTCTTCAAATCTTGTATTCAACTTATCATGAATTCAATGGAGCACATAATGGTTTTCTACTCAAACTTAAATAAATCTTGAATCTACATTCTTGCACTTGTGTCAAAAAACATTTCATTAAAAAACTTGTATTTAGTTCATCAACTTTTTTGGTATGTTTTGAATCATGCTTTCACCTAAAAATTAAAAGAAAAATAATGGAATTGAAACCATGGTCCTTCAACTTAAAAAGTTTTAAAATGACAAAACAAAAAAAAAAAAAAAATCTATGATGAAAATAATTTAATTATAGAAAATTCTAGGGACAAAAAGAAACATTTTCTTTTGTTTTATTGTTGAAAACGTTTTGTTGCATTCTATAATAGAAATGTTATAGTGTGTTATGTTAAAAAAAAAAAAAAATCACCTTCTTTTACTTTGTGAGTGAACTAAACAAGCAATGAAATTTTTTTCACATGGTGAAAAATTCATTTTCTAATGGCATGTCAAATGCTGAAGAGCAAAGTGGGTAAGTTGGGTAGGTCAAATTGTTTGAATTATTCAAGCAAAGATGGGTGAACACAACCATTGTAAAAGCAAGTCGGGTGTGAATGGGTGCAATTGGGGCCATGTGTGCTTCAATTGGTGGTTGCTTTGGTTTAGCGCAAATATTAAGACTTTTTAAAAACTTGACAAATGTGAAACATTGTCATTTGATGGTGCTTGAAATAAAAAAACAGAAGGGAGGTTTACAAGTTGGAGGATCCAATGAAGATTCTTTAACTAAAAATGTTAGTTACACTAATGATCAAAATAACATGATAGGAACATAGTTGTCTTTACATGTGAACATGTTTTTGATCAACATAGACATCAACAATTTTAAAGGATTTTATAAACGAAAACATTTTCTACTCAACAACCTTTAAATTGGGAAGCATTCTAAAGTTTTTAAGCATAAATATTTTTTTCATGGGAGGAAAACCCCACATTTGCAAATATGTTTTGAACTACAATTTGTAATTGGAAATGACAAATCAAGTCGAAGAGATTTTTTTATAGTTGAAAAATATTATTGGTAACTAAAAACCACTAGAGCCAACAAGTATAAATAAAAAAGGACATTAATTACAAATGACATTTTCCATTATAATCAAAGGTCATTTTCAACTATAATTTTAAGGTGGATGAACTTCATCCACTAACATTACATGATGTCATCGAATCTTTAATTGTTAATTCAATTATGTTGCAACTGAACTAAGTAGAAGTTCAACCAATAGGTCAATGATATGTGATGCATTCACATCTATAGGTTAATTCACTTAAACATAGCGTTAGGCTAAGCCACATGACAGCTAAACATAAGCCACTTAACCTCAATTAAACCATTTAAACATAAGGTTCAAGTAGGTCACTTGGCATTTAAATTAAGGGTAAACATAGGCCACCTAGGTTAAATTACATGACACCTAAACTAAACTAAACCCTAATAGCATATGTGGTTTTTAGGTTAAACACAGATTTAGGCCACATGGCACCTAGGCTAAACCTAGACTTAAGCCATGTGACACCATAATTAAACCTAAACCTACGTTAGGTTTAATTCTAATTTACATGGCACCTAAATTATTTTAAAACCTAAGCCACATGGCATTTAATTAAGATTTTAAAATTTTTTTTTTGGGTTTAGCCTTTAAGGTTGAGCATTTATAATTATTTTGTCCTAAATGGCAATTCCAATTTCATGTTTTTGGTGCATTTTTCAACAATTTGAATGTTGATTTTTAATATAATTTAAAATTCTGAAATGAAAGACAAACAACTTGGGATAAACATTTTAATCACAACCTTGTTGCCGCCCAATTACATTTAATCAAACCTACTACCTATTATTTATTAACAAATATTTAGTTATCTACCTAGCTATAGATTACTTAACCTAACCTACTACCTATAACCTAATTTAATTAACTTAGCCTATTAACTATTGTACATACTAATTAACCTTGTTTAACAACACTTAGACCATGCCATGTGGCACATAGGCCTAAACCTAGACCACATGGCACTTAAGTTAAGCCTCGATTTAAGCCATATCATGTGACATCTAGGTTAGGCCTAGATTTAGGTAACTATGTGGAGCCTAGGTTAAGGCCTACAATTAAGCTGCAATGGCACCTAAACCTAGACCACATAGGCCACATGGCGCTTAGGCCATGTGGACACATATCTCTTAAAATTGGGGCTAGACCTATGCCATGTGGCATTTAAATTAAACTTAGACCTAGGCCATGTGACTAAGTTAAGCTACTTATATATATGTCTTAAACTAGGTTATTTAAGTAAGTATTTTAATTTAAGACCACCTACATATCTAAAGTAGGTATATAAAAGTAGGTAACCTAGTATAAACCTATGCATATAAACCTATGTAATATGTAGTATAAGCTAGGTATATAAGTAGCTAAAAAAGGTTTAAAACAATCTATTGGATGCAAAGTTATAAATGTGCACAACATTTCATCCATCCAAATTGAATTTTTTCATTCATCCTTAAACTAGATTACCAAAATAGTTGAATGAACAACTTGTGATATATTCACATTATTTGATAGTTGCAAGACACTTGATGATGTCACATTTCTTGTTGACTTTAAAACTTTAAATCAATAGAGAAGTTTATTGATGCCAAAAGTATTTTAAAGGTGACCCAAGTCAACTATCTACCAAATTAGTCGGTGGATCCATGGTAATCATCATTAATTTATTTAAATATTAATTTGTTTTTGCAATTGCAACATAGTTGAAAACAATATGCAATTGAAAACTTTTTGGTTTTCAAAATAAAATAAAATCTTGTAGTGTTCCAAAGGTTAGATGGGTTGTGTTGTTTGTTGAATTGTTGTTTGTAGATGTTTCTTCTTCTAGAATGAATCACAATGCTAGCCATGGCACATTTGTTTACAAGCAAATTGATATGTAGTTCTTCTCCTCACTCAATCTTGCATGAAAAGTGTAAAAGAGAGAATGTATAAGAATTGTTAATCAAGTATGTGTAGATAAAATGGTACAATGCCATTCACATGATGCATAATCTATATTCAATTGAAGTGCATGATATGACAAATAATGGGTGCTCAATTCACAATTTGTTTTAAAGATGGATTCAAAGTGTAATGGACATATCGATTGTTTACACCTACAAAAATTATTTGGTGAGTTTGTCCACCTCACCTTATTTGTCCTTGATGTTGGATGGTTTATTTGTTTCTTGGTGTTTTGATGGGTTTGTTTTGGTTTTCTTGTGTTCTTTAGTTTTGCCAAAAAACATTTGGTGAGTTTGTGTTTTTTAAAAATATAAAAAATCCTTTTAAAAAAAAACTAAAAACTAGATAAATTTTCTAGTTGGTGTGGATTATTCTAAAATGTATAATCTCTATGTTGATAATTGAACAATTGATCAACAAATGTACGCCATACACAAGATTAAAATCTACCAATGTAAACCGTTAACAAACAAAACCATGTTAACTCATATCATTGTCGTTCTAAATCTACCCAAGGAAGTGAAAGAATAATCTATGGAAATGTTTATGCAATATAATATCAATTGGCATAATTTCTTGGTGAATTCACCCTCTAATTATGTAAGGGTTAGATTTTATTTTTGTTTTTTTGTTATAGACAAGTTATTAGTTGGGGTACTAGATACTTGAATCATGTATAAAAATTTGGCAAAATTTTAAGTTTTTTAAAATTCTTTTTCAAATCTCCAAGAATGTTCTTTCTGAAAATTTGGATTTTTTAAAAAAAAATAGCTGAAGAAATTTATTTTTTTCAAATTGGTGATCCAATTTTTAAAAAATTTCACAACAATGTGAATTTTTGCACCAAAACAAAGGCTAACCCAATGTGGCAATCATGCATATTAAGAAGATGTAACCAAATTTGACTATAGACAAAATATTAAAATAATAAAACTTAAGCATCCTTCTATATTGTGTACTACCTACTAATCCTATTATAGACTTTGGTGATTTTTTTAGTTGGAAATCTGGCAAATTTAGGTCACATTTTTCATTAAAATTTCATTATATATATAACATTTTTCTGGAAGAAAAATTGCTAAAAATTGCCCTAAAAGAATTCACTATTAGATTGAATTAGCATTTTATGACCAATATGGGCCAAATCGTTGCTACCCGGATGATAACCGCAGGTTATTAGATGGTTCCGATAGGGTTCGGGGGAGCAGCACCTGTTTCTAGGGTTTCTCTTCTGTTCTTGTGTTTAGGGTTTTGTCTGCCGCTTCGGTTTCGTTCTTTCTATCCTTTGTTGTTGCATGTGTACCTCTCCCTGCGTTGTGCATGTCCGCGACCTCGCTTGCCTGGTTGAGTTTTGGATTTTTGCGTTCTGAGTAGGCTGGAGAGCAGGGAGGAGGAAGAAGAAGAAGAATAAGGAAAGGGCAGCAGTCATGGAACCTGCGGATTTCGAAGCTCTTCCAGAAGAGGACAAGCACCGCATGTCCACCATGATCGACCAACTTCAAGTCCGTGACAGGTTTGTCGCTCTCTTATGCGGGCTCTTTTGATCCCGTAGGTTTTTCCTTTTTTTTCATTTCTGGGGTTATGGTCGATATTTTCCTCCTCGCGTCCGTATTCGTGACGCGGGCTAAAGACGCAATCGAAGCTTAGGGTTCAGCTTGGGTTGCATCTTGCTTTCAAGTTTCGTGTGGAATTTGAACTCATTACCAGCTTTACAAATGTACTCTCACTTTTTTGCCCCATGAGAGTCTCCACGCAGCTGCAATGTATGGTCACTGGTTCGATCAGACATCCAAATTGTGCTCACTGCACTTCCAGTCTTGGATAATAAAGATCCAATTCACTGTGTTGGAGGGGTTGCAACTGGGAGAAAATGTGGGAGGCAGAAAGTAGCTTGAAGCATGAAGAAATGCTGAGTAACTCTTTTGGAGAGTGTATATATAAAGTGCCATCCTGCTTCCCACAGAAATTTAGGGTTTAGAGTTCGTTTGCATGACTGTCTGTGGCTACTTTTCACACATTGATTGGGTCTGGATCCCAGAAAGAGTTGGATGTTGAAGCTTAAGCAGGATCCCTTTTTGAGTCTTATTGCCATGAAGGTCTTCTGCCCTCCTAAAGAGATATCATTGACAATGGCAGTTTCCTGTGGCACATTGTCTCAATTCTGATGTGAGAGACTGTGACTTACACACCCAACTTTCATGCTGTATAGGATGATGCTTCTTTTGCCATTGGGGTTTTAGTGATTCTGGGGTTTTGGATGGTGCTGCAGCTTGAAAATGTATAACTCACTAGTTGAGAGATGTTTCGGTCACTGTGTGGAGAGTTTTCGACGCAAGACACTGGACAAACAAGAAGAGACATGTGTGCGCCGCTGTGCTGAAAAATACTTGAAGCATTCAATGCGTGTAAGCATGCGCTTTGCAGAGCTCAACCAGGGAAGCCCCACCCCTGACTAGCAGTTTTATGCACATGGCTTCTGCATTCATGGTTGAACTGCTTTAGAAACACGTTTGTCCACTTTATTTGAATGTTATTGCCAGCTTGTAGATGCTGCACATTTCTCATGGCCTTGTGAGGCTGTTGCAATGCTGAGTATGATGATGGTACAGAATGCTTATCACTGGAGTTCAAGCAACATTCTATATGGGTGATTCTTGGACAGTGTGCTGCCAATTGCTTATTAGTCTTCTCTGTTGAGGGCATTGGGTTTGTACTCAGCTTAGAGACTCTTATGCGTGGTCTTGGGCACTTTATGTCATCATTCCCATGTTCTGAGAAGAAAGGGTAGGACACTGGTTCATATGAACCTGCATGAGTGAGGTCAGGAAGGTTGCAAAGTATGTAATCAAACTATCACTGTGAGTCTCCTGCAGCCTTTGCACCACCTCTTGCTTGCTTCCTGTTGGACAATTTAACTACTTGAAGCAGAACTCTGCCATGAGTGAACTCAATAGTCTTCAGCATAAGACATGCTTCCTCTCTCAGGATAATAAAACTCCCTTGGAATTGCTTTAGATCTACATTCCTGAAATATGTGTTCATTCTTGAGTTCGTTCTGAATAGTACTTCTACCATTTCACTATTATGATGAGAAACAATTTGTCCATAAGTTTCACATCATCTCTTGATTGTTGAAAGATGAGTATGTTTGCTGCTTTCTGGAGTTTGGTAGCAAAATTCAGATAAACCTGAACACCTAAACCCTAAATGTCAGACTAAGCAGCACGAAACAACAAATATTCTGCCTGCCTCATGAGGACTTAAATCCTGATATTCATTCCTAAGTTCATAAAGGATGTGCATCACTTGCAAATGTACCAAGTTTTCTTAGTCAGATGCACAATGAACAACAACAAACACTTCAACTCATTTTCTGAATCATCTCAAGTGAGATCAGAAGACTCCAAAATCTGCTACATTCTGCCTTTGAAGAAATGATGTGTACTTGATCGGGCTATCTGCAACTAACAAAAGGAACCTGACATTTGAGCCTAAATTATTCTCATTCAGTTTGTTGGCCTTGCCTACTAAGGGAAGGATATTGTGTTTAAATTCGTTATAGGGTATAGTAGCTTAAGGGATTTTGGCCCCTAGATAATAGGTCTATTTTTATATGAGGCTTTTTGAAAGATGATATTTTGGCTTGTGTTGAAACTTGAGATTAGTTATAGAGTTATAATATCTTGAAGGATTTCGGTTTCTTTTAGAGGATTTTTTGAAGATTATATTTTTGCACAGTAAAATATTTGAGTTTTCATAATTCTTCTTTTGCCTTAAGATACTTTTTAATGCAAATGGCAAGGCCAGAGTGTGACACACTCCCTTGTTCTTCTAGGAGACCACTCATCATTTGAACTAAAAGTGCAGTTTTCTCTCATCAACTCTCCAAAACTCACAAAGTGTAGATCAATTTTCAGATCAAGGACAAAGAGTTTGGAAGCAAGAAACATCCACCTTTAGAGAAAAAGATCACGCAAGTTGAAGAGGAAACAATTGCATGAGATCACGAGCAAGTGGCTTGTGAGGAATGTCCAAGTCAAGAAAGGCCGTGTCGAAATAGGAGGAAAAAGAGCAGGGAAGGACATGCTTGGGGAGTTAACTACTAAAGGCCCGCTTCACACAAGGAGTTAAGGCCAAAGGTGAACTCAAATCAAGCAATCCTATTGGTGCAGCCACTGAAATTAGACCCAAGGCTGTTACACTAAGAGTCAAGACCAAACCAAAGTATAACATCCTAATTCATGACTAATTGGGCCTGTAATGGCCCCCAAGGGTGAAAAAGGATACCTATCGTCAATTGACCTCTCCTATTCACTCTTATTCATTAGATGAGGTACCTCCCAAGTTCAATTTTTTTTTGCAATGAACCAATTTAATTGGCCCCTCACTCAAAAAGAAGAATGAAATTATGAAGGCTCCTCAAAATAGAAGGTTCTATTTTGAAATATAGAGTCCATAACCCTTTGGCCCAGCTTTATAAGTGAAAGGAGGACAACATTTACCTAAGCATATGGGATAAAAGTGAGGTGCTATTGGGAACTCTTTGAGGAACATGTCAAGAACTTGGGAGATCTTTGCTTTGATCCCCTCCCACCCCCCTCCCCTTTTCCAAAAGAAAAAATCCTAGGCCTTTGGGGTGCAAGTTGCATCTCCTCACACTAATGCTGGGGGCACAAATTGTGAGCCATGGTTGACTTACTAAGCTCCAAAGTTACACAATCTCATATTAAACTACTACCTTCAGCTACTTACAACATATAGAATGTGTCAAGTGATGAGAGGGGTGAGAGGTTTGCAAGTTGTGGAAGGTGTGAGAGGTAGTTAATTTCATCACAACCAATAGTTGAGCTTAAAATTGTAGAGGATTGCATATTTTGAAGAGTTATTAAAACTTGTTTGAAGAAAGTGATTAGGATAGAAAGAGGACCCTTCAAGCCTTTCATTCTGCAGGCATTGTTGGAGCAATATAAGAAATAAAAACTTGTTAGTGTAAATAATCAAAAATTTGTGCAACAATTGAAAATTTATCTCACTAAGGAAAGGAATTGGTCTCTTGAATGTTGAGTGTGATAACTCCATTTATTTGTTTGGGTTGTCTAAACAATTACAAAAGCAGGTGTAAACATTACTCAAAACAAGGTGTGTTATACACAATGGCCCTACCATTCATTTGATATCAACAATGGATATTGTATGATAAATTGGTTAGAGCTAGTGGATATATATATTTTTAAAAAATTTAATGTATATCAACATGTCGTGTTGTTGTAAGAGAAAAAATTTCATGATTTAAAAAAAAATTAACATCAAATTAATTACAAGGAACTCAAAAAGGATCTCATATTAAATGATGACATGTTCTGTGAACATGTTTAAACATTTAAAAATTTACTAGCAAACCAAAACCAATATGGAAATGTTGCAACATGATTTTCAAAATTTTGAAAATGTAATGATTTTGTTCTCAAAAAAAATAGTGATTGAATATTCCCCTTTCATATTCATTCTTCACATTTGTGCAAAATTTCAAACCAAAAAAAAATTTCTCATCACGACATGTGTATTTGAATGTTTTCAATCACATTGTCACATTTTGAAAAAAATACATGAATTTTCTAGTATGCTGGGTGCTTTAACCATTTTTGGAAAAGGTAGTTTCATATTTAATTTTGTGGGTTACGAATTGGTGACAAAGTCACTTGGAGGAAGGTTGGTAGAAAAAACATTTGAGGACATGGTAAAAAAAACAAAATGTCAAAAGATGAATGTAATTTTTGTTACAACAAAGTAAGATGAATCATCTCACCTAGTTTCTAGGGGGCAAAATCCCTTGAAGTTACTATATTCTATAATGATTCTCAACATAGTATCCCTAAGCAAAGCCAACAAAAGATATCTATGAGTGGGATAAAAAATGACAATGTTTGTAAAAGTGTGAACCCATCCTTGGATAAGGCAATTTCAATTTGATATTTGGATGGTTGAAATGTGGAAAAAAGAAAAAAATGTGATTGTTCTTGACCCCATGGAAACCAATTTTTTTAGCACCAAATGCAAAATTATCACATATGACATCATGAGTTCATGTGCATTTGTCATCATGGGCACATCACAATAAATGGATACCCAATGAATCAATGGGTTGAATACACATAATGAGGAAGGTTTGTTATTGAAGGATGAAATAATTAGTGTTGGATTGGTACATAGGTTGTACTTAGATATCAACCTGGGTATCAATATGAGTATGAAAATACTTGACCAGTCAAGTATGGTTTGTTCATCGTACTGTGGTTCAGACCATATTGCCATGGTATGTGAAAATTGAATATTTCAACTCATATCAAATCTGACTGGTAACAACATTTTAGGTATTTTGATTTATATTCATAATAGTTATTTATGAACATCAATGCCATGGTATGAATATCAACTTTTTTTAGGGTGTAAGGTGTGAGTTGTAAATTGAAAACTATAATTTTTTTCAGCATGGTGGGAGGTTTTTCCATTATAGCTGAAGGTTGCTCTTCAATGTTGGAGGCCTCTGCTTCTGATCAATGATGCATTAGTGATGAATATAAAACCTTTTCAAATCAAAGTTGTCATAATATTATTTTCTAGTTATTATATATGACTTATCAAATGATGAGTTTTTTTTCCAACTTTGGATCTACATGTGTAGATGGATTTTATTAATTTTTTCTTTGATAATTAATAAAATTAATAATATTGGTTTTTTTTCCTAACTTGGCAGCTTTAGCCTTTGATCAACGACACATTTGTGATGATTTTGGGACATCTACAAATCAATTTTGTTGTGATTAATGTTTTGTTAGTTTTTAAAAAAGGTCCATTAAGGATTTTTTCCTTTTCAACTTATGCAAAAAATTGCATTTTTTTGTGGCATCACACATTAAATCAACATATTCATATTGATACTATGTACCCTTTTGGTAGGCCTCGGCAAGGTAAGGTAGACAACCGGTTTTTACCCAGTAAAACGGTAAAAGTTAGTGGTAAAGAGTGAAGGGAAGGCAACAAGTAAGGTAGAGGGTAGAGTAAAGGTAAAGCCAAATAGATTACCCGATTACCCGGTAATTAATTGGGTAAATTATTTATTATGGCCCTAGTGCCTTAATGGAGTCCGCCGTCAGTCCGCACGGAGTCCACCATCAGGCTTGAGTCCGCCACAAAGTCCACCACAGAGTCCACCTTGCCATGATCTTTCACTGCGACGCTGAGGGAGCTACAAAGTACAATGTCGAGCAACGGTGATCCTGCTGTGAGCGTGGTCGTCGCTCAAGACGCTGTTGTCCTCGTTACGTCCGATGACAACAACGACAACATGTAGGCGGCCATGCATTCTGTCGCCAAGTCAAAGCGGAAGCGCCAAAAACACCAGTTTCCGTGGGAGTATGTCAAGGATTAGCAGGACGGCGACTCCGCCAAGCATTGCAGAAAGTGCCAGTGCACGGTGGTATTCCGGATCCACCAATGCGTTAGGCTGGAAAGTCCACATGAAGAGTGTGCACGGCATCACCAGCAATGACATCGCGTTGTCCGCCTCGTCTAGCAAGGTCATATTCCAGTCGACACTCAGCAGCAAGCCCGTGTTTTCGAAGCCCATTCTACGCAAGTACAAGAATGCCGTCGTGGACTACATCGTCGAAGGTGGCGTCACCCTGCGCGCAGTTGGCGACGTTCATTTCAAAAAGTTCGTTATCTCGCTGACAAACGAATACGAGCCACCATTGACTCGAATAATCTTGCAACAGATCATCAAGCTATACCGCATCTTAGAGCCATTGCTGGCAACATTTTTGTGGAGCCTAGACGTCGCCATCTCCCTGACGTTGGACTGTTGGTCGAATCGCAACCTGAAGGGCTTTTACGTTGTCACCGCGCACTGGGTCGACGTCATTTCTCTAACCAACAAGAACATTCTCCTGACGATCCTTGACGTCAAGTGTGAGACTGGTGTCAGCAAGCGTGTCGAGGCTGCCCTGTTCGAGTACCTGAAGCACCTAGGTCGGGCTGTCGTGATGCGCCTGCTCAACGTTGTCAGCGCCAATGGATCAGACGCGATGGTTGCTATCGCGCGGCTCTTCCAGCTAGTCAATACCTTCATCGGCTATGAGCAGATGCACAAGGTCAACCACATCCAGTGCGCCAACCACTCCATCTAGCTCGATGTGCTCAAGGTGTTGACGTTCATTAAGGAGCCCACCAAGTAGTTGCAAGATGCGCCGATCAAAATCCGCCGCAGCAAAGTCATGCGGCAGCAGTATCGCATCGAAGCCGTGGCAGTTGGGCTTGCCAGCAAGGAGCCGACACACCAGGACTCGCCCACGCGCTGGAACTCGACTCACGAGATGTGCGCCGACGCTTTTGGCAAGCGCGTCATTTTGGACAGCATCATGGACCAGTATGCGACCGACATTGGCCGCGGCGCTCTCCTTGACCTGGAATGGCATGCCATTGACGGCGTGTCGATGTTCCTTCGCGCGTCGCGTTAGGTCATGGAGAGCCTCGCGGTCAATCACAAGCCGACACTCGACCTGGTGCCGATGTCCGTCTCTCTGCTCCTGAAGCATTGTGATGACATCGAGCAGCAGCTACAGGAGATCACGGCAAGCTGACGGCGATCAGAATGAAAGCAAAACTTGAGAAGTACAAGAGCAAGCTGGTGCAAGAACCGGCAATCATTATGTCGTACTTGAACCTGTAGATCCCCAAGCCGACCGACCCAGCGGAGTTGAAGTTCGTCGTCGATTTTGTTCGCAATTCGTTGCAGTGCCGCTATTCGGCCGAGGTGAGCTCTCACCAGAGCATCGAGCAGGAAGCGGCTAGCAATTCACTTTTCGCCACGTTGTTTCAGCTGTAGCGCGACGTTAGTGGCAATGGCGATGAGGTCAACCAATATCTGTCGATCGGCGTTGTCCAGTCATCGGGGTTCATCGACGTCTTGTCATGGTGGTCGGCCCAAAAGGAATCGTTGTTAGGCCACTACCAGATGGCCATGGACTACCACGAAACGTCGGCGTCGTCGATGCCATCAGAGCGAATCAACAGCGCTACTGGTTGCGAATTCACATGCACCCGGCAGTCGCTGTCATCGTCGGTGTTCATCATGACAATGTGTTTGTGTTCGTGGATGAATGCTAGTATCCTTAAAGTGCCGGCGAATCGAGCGCAGGTGATGGCTGCCCTCGGACAGGACGACACCAACAATGTGGAGTCGGTCGTCCAAGAGCTTGAAGAGGAGTAGGAGGAGTGGGACGAGGAGATCCTTGACGATGGTGTCATTCAGATGCTCCACAACCAATTCGCCGACCTGGTTTTTGAGTGCCAGGAACTTTGAGAGTTGAAGATGAAAGTACTAAAAAGAAAGGGAAAAGCGATCAAATGTTCAGATAGTTGAAAACAATTGAGCAGCAAGGTTGTGAGACCATGCTATGAATTGAATCAATCAACAGTTAAATTTCAAACTTTCTCACATGAATTGTTGAAGGTTGCAACATAATAAATAAGAAGCTCAAGGAATTGTTACAGATGTAGAGATCAATTGTACATTCTTGCCTTGTTTTCTTCTTCTTCTCGTACAATCACTGCTCCTGCAGAATTCAAGCAATTTGTGATCTTGTGAATTTTTCCCTTAGTGCCATCAGATCCCCCTCAACCCACCCACAACATTTGGCTTTAAGATCTTTTAGCTCGCAATGTTTGTTTGATCCATGTGAACTCTATATGAGATCAGAACTCCTCCTCAATTTACATCTTGGCCCATCAAAATCTCTTGTTGTTACAATGTCTAGTAATCCTGCATAATGATCCCTTTCTACAGCTTTAGCTGGCAGCTAAAAAAACCCACTTAGTCTAACAACTTGCTGCACCCCAAAAGATGAAAGGCCTGGTACCACAAGAAGACATGATCTGCATCAGCTCCTGGATTTCCGTCTTTGCAAGGGGTAAAAGAAAACAACCAATTATAATATTAGAAAAATAGGTTCTAGAATCTAGCCGCAAAACACTTTACTTCTCCAACAAACTTCTTGAATGTCCTCCACAACAAAAGATGAGCTACATGAGCTCAACAACTGTAACAACAATAACAAACCTTGAGTGAAATTGTTGTAAATCCGGACATGGTGTTTTGCGACACTGAGCGTTGCTTTAACAACGGTTAAGTGTTTTGTCTTTTTCTCTCTCCCACACGACGTACACCAGTGAGTCTTGTTCTCTCAAGTCGATCTTTGAGTAAAATGTCCCACGGAATACAATTCAAACATTTTATTGGGTAATTACCCAGTTGAAGGGGTAGGGAAAGGTAAAGGTAAAGGTAGGCGTGGGCAAATCGGGTAAGGGTAATGGTAAGGTAAGGGTAGGAGACAATGTATTACCCGTTAACCTTTTACCCTACCTTGCCGAGGCTTACCTTTTGGTATCACACATTTCAATACCATGATAATCATACCATTGTGTGAAAATTGTAAACTTTGTACATATTGATACCACTTGGTATGAGTTTTCATATTTTTGCTTCAATGCTTGTACTACCAAGGTATACAAATTTCAAAAAAAATCAAATACCCATACCCAATGGGTATGTTAAAAATCCAATACTAATCCAACATTGAAAATAACCTAAGTAAAAAATTCATAGGGTACAAGAGAAAATTGTTCACGATAATGAAACATTAATTGGAAAGATCAAGCTATGAGTTAGGCACTTGAGCCTAGTCCAAAGTAAAATAAGATGCAAACTCAATGGACATTGGATGTCCATCAAAAATAATGTTGGAAAGGATATGATGGTGTAAACGTGTTGCATGGAGTCCTAAAAAAATTTGATTTGTTTTTCAATAAGTTGTTCAAAAGGGGGAAAACATGCACATGCTATAAGGTGCAAGAGGTCACAAGTTGTTTTCATGTGATTTCACATATTGAGGAACATTAAAAAAAAGAAGTGTGACTTCAATTTTGGGGAACTTCATAAAACATTTTCTATTTTAAACTATTGTTGGATTCAACTTGTCATAAGGGGCACAACCATTACATTCCTTGTTAATGTTTTGCTAGGGCACTTACTTCAACTTTTTTAGGTTAGAAATTAATGACACATCCTTAAAATAAATCTTCATTTTCCTTTATATAATTAGGAGGTCCAAGGGTCCCCACTCTATTAAAATATTTTAATATTGTACAATACAAAACTTGTGAAATTTTCACAATAACATCCATGGGATAACATTTACATCATGAGATAGGTAGATCCAAACACAATTTGTCATAACACATTTACTTCATTATTTTTAACAACCTTAACATCCAAAACATGGTCTAGAAATCTCTTTTTGAAGACCTATTGGTTTTCAATTGTCACAACCTTATGTCAAATCACAATTTAATGTACATATCACAACTTTGCAGTTCAATTGTATAATTCACACATGATTTTGTTTGATATTTATAGCCAATTTAATTGTGTTACTATGTGATGCTCCAATAGGGTTATGCATTTCTAAGTTCAATAATGATGGATATGGGTGTTGTATATTAGACTATCTCCAGTGGTTTTCTTATATTGTAAACAATGGACTTTTTATTTCTTTCTGTACTTTGAAGGATATCTCATACCAAAAAAACCCTAGGGCATTATGCCAAAGGGAGATCATCCAATTTTTAAATGTTCACATGTTCCCATAAAAAATACTTGTTTACATACTTGGATTTTCGTATGTAAATGTTTGTTTTTTTTTTTTTTTCATTTTAGTTGAATTGGTTACATGGTAGCCTTTTTATTAGTGTAATTGCCACAAATATCTCTAGATGTCAAATTGTCCAACTACATGACAAGGAGATGTGTGATTTTCAACAATTTGGAAAATTGTTTTGTTGATCTTAATTTGTGAAAGGGGAATTTTCTAAATAAATTCTGCTACAAGGTTTAATTTTTTATCAATTTTATATGAACAAAGGGTTTTTTGTTTCCAATTTGTAGCAATAGAACTATATGGGGGAATTGAACCCCAACCATTAAAATGCATTGCCCATTGCAACATGAAGCCTAACCTACAAAGGAAAACCAAAAAAAAACATTAATCTTGCTTGTTCATCATGAAAAAAAATTCATAATTCAAAAGTCCCAAAAAAGGTCAATTGAAAATTCATTTCATCCCAAAAAATGGTACTAACAAGTTTTATAGGTCAAAAGCAGTGGTTGAAAAATAATCTTTGGAACCCATAACTCATCAAGCCTTAATTTCTTAACCTAGTAGAAGGCATTTTTGAAAACTACCAAGCAAACAAAAAATCTTTCTTTAGGTTTTGGTTATAGCCAATATTGTGTGCTAGTTTTGGGCTAGGAATTGGGTTTGCAATTATGTAATAAGTTAACTAGGAATTTTTTCACATTGTTTTTTCATAAATGCCACCACTTTTGAATATACAAGTCTTGTAACAAAACCATATGCCCCCATCTAATCTACAAATGTGCCCCAAATATGTTGCCCAACAAATTCAAATGCTAAACGATTTGGTTCTATGTTCAAATAGTAATCCAATGAAAATTTATGCTTTCATGAACACAATTGATCAAGGCTTGGAAATTCATAAACACATCACCTTGGAAAAAGGAATGGATATCATGATACATCCAATATATATCCCTTTCACAAATCTTGACCATTGCAATAAAATTACACACAAACACGTCATGTAATTGTGCAAATTTGATCAAAGGATGCAATGCATGCAATAGTGGCATAATAACATTAAGCCCCAACAACATTTCAACATCAATCAACAAACATAAGTTAGATTTAGTAGAGGCTATTGTGGGCACATCTAATGTCATCTTCATGAGAAAAATGTGATATTCAAACAACACATGCTTGACATGACTTCTCATGGATATCCACCTAATTGTGACATTTCACAATATTATGTTGCCCTTTCTTCCATCATTTTTGCCAATTTGGCAAATTTCAAGTGTTTCTTGGGCCTATGGTTAAAATAAGCATAGATACATCACAAATGATTCTCAATGTGATGAATCAAAGGTAAGTTTGAAAGGGATTATATTGCCAAGTTTGTTTGATAAGCCATATAATGTTCACTAGTGATGAAGGAAATATATCAAGATTGAATTTGAATTGTAACTCCAAATTTGAGAATTTGGAGGGTCTTAAGTTTATTAACACCAAAACAAACTAGCCTTGAAGCAAGCTCTTCTTCCTTCAAACCCATTGTGTCATCAAAGAATTCATAATCAACAAGGTTAGATTATTAAATTTAGATCTAGAAAACACTTGTTGGGCATTCAACAACAAAGGTATTTGACACTAATCTTGCACAACACAACCATGCACACTTGCATAACTTAACATTATCCATGGATGTGACCTCATACAAGTACAAGATATAAACTCGGCATTTTGGACAACAACTTTAGTCATTTTTCTCACCTCATGGATTATGCATTTTGCCATTTTTCAACCAGCCCCATCATACCAATGTTTTTGGGGGACAAATCAAGGTTTTAAAAATTTAAACAAAACTTGAAAAATCCTCATGATTTTTCATCGATTTACCTTTATTGAAGAGATTGAAAACAATGACAAATTGAACAAGTTTTTGTTTATTTTCCACGATTGACCAAGATTAAGCTATTGTCTAGGACAATTGTTGTCAACAACTAAGCATAAACAATTTCATTTTTTCCATGGCCACATTTTGAATCTTTAAACCACTTACCATTAAGAGCTTTCCTTTTACTTACATCTTTTTTGATAGAATACCATTCAACCACCAAAACCTTTTCCTTCTTCTCAAATTTAGAGCAAACACAACATTTGACAAAAGTAACTAAGCCAAATTCATTGCAAATGGGATCCTCCCATTGCATTTTTAGAGTCCAAACATCTTGAAATTTACGATTCTCATCAATATTGGAGGTTTTTTCATTTTTTGGGATTAGAAACACATACATCTTCAATAATAATAAGGTTAGGCTTTTTAGAAGGTTCAAACATTTCCGGAATTATGTTAAGAATTACAATGTGAACCATTTGTCAATTCAAGGTTTCATGGTTGATTTCTTTGCTCACCCAAATGATTGGATTTAGTTTCATTAGAAGAAACAAATTCATTAGGTACAAAAGCTTCTCTTGAAACTTGACCACCAAAAAATGCTTAAACTTGAAATTATTTGGAACTTGCAACCATGAAGGCATGATTAAAACCAAAAATGCAAAATGCTTAAAATCTTAACTTTCAAGCAACAAAGTTGAAAATTGAAAAAGTTTAACAAAAAAGGTTCACCTCAATTGTAGGTTTGCAACAAGAAATTTGAATGCACATGGTAGTGCCTCATTTAGTTTGTAACTTTGTATTATTTCAAACAAAAAAAGTGTGCATTATGTGCCTATAGTTTCATAGAAGAAATTTGACAAAGTTTTGAAAAGCCTAACCTTAAAGGTCTAAAGTCACAACAAGAAATTTGAAGTTCATCAACAAATAAAATTTTGAACTTAACAATTTCACACAAAAGTTCTAAAGTTCAAACTAAGAACTTGAAAAACCTAGCCTCTGAAATCTTAGGTCACACCTCAATAATGTTGTGTGTGCCTACAACTTCATACAACAAATTTAAACTAGGAGCTTGCTATCATGTGTGCCTACAGCCTCCCACAACAAATCCAATGCAAGGGTTTGATGCCATGTGTCTTTCAATGTCATAAAAAAAAATCCAAACCAGCTTAGCGTTGTGTGCGTTGGAGTGGCAAATAAAAAATTCGATCTAAGAGCTTGGCATTACAAAGAGCACACTCAAAGAACATAGATGACTAAGCCCCAACTTTTGACTCTTAAATGTCCAAAAAAATCCCTTGTTCAAAAGCAAACATTCAACTAAAAAAAACTACTAAAATTTGAACTCTAAGATTTCAAAGTGAATATAGAACTAAAAATCAAGCAAACATCAAACAATGAAAGAACAAATGAGTGTTAAACAATGAATGATGAGCAATGAGACAACGAACAATGAACATTGAGTGATGAGGGACATGAAATTTGGCATTACATAATGCACACATAAGTTCACTAAGGCTTGAATAATGAGACTCATTGACTTGAGAGTCAACACTACACACAAAAATAACCATGAATATTGAGGTTCAAGATCAAGGAACAAGGTGAGTGTTAAGCAAACAATGAGCAATTGAAGTATGTACTCCCAAGTATGCATTGGAGCAAGTGCATAAGAAGCCTCAAAGTGTCTTGAATGTAATTCTGGTCTCCAGTTAGTTTTGATGTATAAGGAAAGAACTTGTACTTGAGCCTGTTCAGACATAGGGTTTCAGAATATATATGCCCCCATATTGTGCAAAACCATAAAGCATTCCAGGCAATCTCAAAACAGGCACCAGCAGCTTATACTTTACAAAAATCCTGGAATGTTATGTGATTTGAAACAACATCCTTGTAAAATATGACGGGTTTATTTGACCAGGTGCCCCTTGGGTATTCTGTGGCTCTAAGAGCCAGGACATTTGGCTCCATGATGTATTATATCCTCTTATTACATATACACTCTGATCAACTACAAGACATCAGACTGAGCCCAACATCAGTTCAGAACCAGGGAGGTGGGGCTACAAAATTCCCCATTCTGGAGGATACAACCAAAATTTGGGTGGTGGAGATGCAATTGCATCACAAAACAACAGTTGTCCATGAAGAGCCTGATAGAAGGAGCTTCATGTGAAGCTTGCAATGACTTCTCGTACATCTTCGATGTGCTCTCTCAACATCTCCCACTGCCAAACACCAGCAAGAGCAAAGCTGCAAATCAGTCATTCTTTCTTCCTAGTTTCCTTGTGCCTTGGACTGGTGGCAAACATCCAATCTGTCCAAGTGAGCTCTATTTGGTGTTCTTTCCAATGCCACCAAAAAGTCATCTTCATGTAACAGAGATAATATTGAAGGACAAGATGGCAATGATAAATTACCTGCTCCAAAGGCAAAGAGATTCCTGCAATATAAAGAAGCAACATTATTAACCATGCATCATCAAATGGCTTCTCATCCAAAGGCATTTGACATGAACTACGTCAATCCTTACAACCAATAGGGGTCAGCAGTAAACACAGAGTATTCCATGTAGCTCTCTCTACAACCTGGGCTGTCACAACAACTTTTACACAAGATTCCTAATTCTGAAAACTGATCAATGCACATGGCACAATGGGTCCTGATGAAATTACAGGCCTTGATTGTATGCTTTTACACCAGATTTTTGTGAAAGCCTCCTCCCATGAAGCCATATACACTGTGAAGTGTTAACTCTTGGCATGACACTCACCTTTCTTTGATGGCAAATCTTCACCATCCTTGCTCCAAAATTCTCTTACGTCGACAAATACCTTCCCTTTGAACTTCTTCACCGCCACTTTGCGATTCCTTGACAGCTGAGAAGACATTCCGCATTATGCTCGGTAGGGGAAATCTTCAATTTTTCCTCCCACTCCACATAAAGCAAATTTTGCACATGATTACAAAGGGATATTGTTCTCAAATGATGTAAACCTAGAAATTTCAAGGCATCATGTTCTACAGACGTTCAACAGAAAGAAGCCGCTGGAGAACAATTGACAAAACTATACCACAAGTAGACAATGTTCAAGGGCATTTCATACTCATAATTGAAGAGCATTCTACTACCTAATTCTTGAAGAGCATGGAAGGCATTGCTTTTGATGACCAAAGTCACTCCCTAGACGCGAACAATCAAAAGCTTCTATAGAGAGAAAAACCTAGAGTCAGAGTCAGAGACGAACCTCACAAACAACTGCGGAACCATCGGAAGTGGTGGTTGTCTTGTGTGTGGAGGGAGCAGCTTCCTCCTGCTCCTCTTCCGGTTGCTCATCCTCGGCGTCAGAGGAGGCGGGAATGCCCTTGCGCTTCGGCATCGCTCACGATCGAACGACAAACGACAATGACGCCAGCAAAGAAGAAGACGCTAGGAAAGGAGAAGAAGAAGAAGAAGAAGAGTTGCCCGTCGTGTCCTGCCCGTGTGCTGCCCGTGTCTTTCCCGCCCCTTCCGATTTCGAAATTTGGATCAAATTTTTTAGGTTTTGATTATTTTTTTCCCGACAAATTGGGAACCCATTGAGAACTTGAAGGGAACATGTCTCGTTTTCGACCAAAAAGGTTTGGGAAAACTTTGGAAACTATTGTTTTACTAGCCTAGTGTAGTTTCAACTAATTTTTCTAATTTTTGGAAAAACATTTCGCCAAATTTTTTATATCAAAAAATTATATGTATAAAAAAAAAAAAAAAAACCTTGAGACTCACACTAGATTTACAAAAGATATTTTTTTCTAAAGAGTGGGGCTATTTTTTAGCATGAACAAATATTCACCTTTTTCAGTGAGGCCTCTTAGTGGCCATATTAAGCCCGAAAAATGTTAGATTTGGACTCAGAAACCCTGATTACTTTAAGAGCATCTCCAGCAGTGCTCAGTATGTGACCCTGCACAAATATTTCTCACATCCAAGTTTTAGTTAATAAAATAAGCACCCCCAGTTCATAATGGGGGAGTATTAGCCCAGGCCAAAAATGGTGATGAAGAGTTTTGGAAATAGAAATTTCATGCAGCCAATGGGAAGGCTCAGGATGCACTCAAAGTGCCTTGATTTTTTTTTTCCTTTAAGTTTTGGGGTGGGGGGGCAGGATTTTTTTCATTTTTCCTTTGTCCCCAACATGTTCCTTTCAAGTTCCCAATGGGTTCCCATCAGGTTCCTAAGATGTCCCCAAAATTCTGCCACTGCCATTAACCTAGGAGAAAAATGGTGACAAACAGTTTTGGAAAGAGAAATTTCATGCAGCCAATGTGAAGGCTCAGCACACACTCATGAATGATCCAGTTTTTTTTTTCTTTCCAAGGGGGTCGGGGGAGAGTGACTTTTTGTGTTTTTTCCCTTGTTCCCAATGTGTTTCCATCAAGTTCCCAAAGGGTTCCCAAAGATATTCCCAATAGCACCTGGGTTTTATCCCATATGGTTTGCCAAAAGTTCAACTCCCTTGTATATAAACTAAAAAGTCAAAACCCAGGGGTGCACATTTGCTTCTGTTTTGCAACTGGGGTCCAAAGAGCTGCCTGTATTGGGGCCATGCCCAATGTTCTCAAAAAAAAATTGCTGATGGGCCAATCAATATGGCTCCTTTTTTAAAAAAAAGAAAAAAAGTTGTGAGCCCACCTATGATCTTATTAATATCAATCCTGCTATGTACCCTATACTCGTGAATCCTGCTATGCACCCTATACTCGTGAAACTGAAACGGGAACTGCAAATAGGTGGGAAGGGCAACCCACGTCGACTAATACAACTATCTAGCCAAACAAAAATAGGGAGCAGTCAATAAACTTATCGGTAAAGTCAGGCGATTAGGGGGCGAGAACAGCCAGTTTTGGCATAGTTAGGGCATCAAACATGTAACTGGGAATGAAAATTTTACAAAACAAAATAACTGAGACTCAAGCTAATTTTTCCACCAATTTTGGTAGTAAATTGAGTTTCATCCTGTATTTCCTTTTTCTTGAGCGCCTTCACTGCTGCTACATATATTTTCATTGCTCCTACCTGTACAACTACTATACTAACTCTCGAACTTTGTGCATTAAACGCTGAGTTTCAGCATTTCATATTGAAATGTAAGAAAATGGGCCACAGTGAACCAGCACCCACCGGTGCATCATCACGTATGGATGATATGTGATCAGGAAACAGTTTTCTGTTGGGCTCGAGTTCCCTAGCTAACCATGGTGGTTAGCTCAGTTCCTTTATTTACTACCTATCAACTAGGTAGGTAGTAAAAACAGCCCCTACCTACTATGTCTAAACTATCTACTTACTTAGTAGTCCCCTATTTTTTTACCTACTTCTTCAAATGTGAGATGTACTTCTTATTGAATGGGTTACCAAGATGAAACCAGGTAATAACTCAGTTTAGGATCATCCACAACTGAGTCATAGCAGGCATCCGGTGGATGGTGCACTGGTGGGTGCTGGTTCAATGTGGCCAAATAAAATGTCCTTACTTTGCAGATAGCACTGAAAGAGGGGATAGGGGGTGAAAAGAGAGGGTGACTTTAAGGGTAACTACTAAATGTGATTGTATTTTATTTATTGGACTATTCCAGCGCTTCTCTAGAGCGCTGAAAATTGTATAATTTTTTCAGGGTCACAGCAGTCTTCGAGTGGATTAACTGGATGTATTTGCTGCACCACATCCAAGATTTCCCATGCAGGGTCACTTACTGAGTGCGGGTGGCGATGCTCTTAGATAAATAAGCGTGGGATATTTATAACGTTTAGAAACAATTTAAATGAATTTTGGGGATTTTTGGTTTTTACCATGGTTATTACTACCAGTGTGGGTGCTGGTCCACTCAAGGCCCATTTGCTAAACATATGGAATGCCCTTGTATATTATCCTAAAACTTAAACATAGGACTCCAAAACCTAGAAATCCTAAGCACTATATGAACCTAGGACCCTAGCCCTTACCTAAGCCTAAGAATCGCACCTTAAAAAAACTCTTAAAAACCTATTGAGTCCAATTTTTAACTAGGTTGAAATCCATGAAAACCTCCTTCGTCCAGTTCTTAGTCAATTTTGAGTCCATGTAGACTGGTCAAGTTTGGTGCTTAGACTCAAATCCAGATTTGAACCCAGCCATAAACCTAGAATCAACCAACATTAGTAAGAACTCTCCCCCTCTTACTCCGTGCAACCTATGTATGTTTCGGTTCATGATAATCATTGACTTGTGGTTTATGATGAATAAAATCACATTCCTAAAATGTGAGGCAGGACTTGGCTATCACCTCATCCTAGAATGCCCCCACATTGGGGCTTTACCCTACACTAACAATCATGAAGCACACTGTAGAATTACTCAAAAATCTGCTAGTGTGTTTGAAGGGCACATATGGTTGTCCTCATTTGTATGTTATCAAAAAATTGGCAAACTTTTTTTGAGAACTTAGCAACAATGAGTCAAATTTACACTAGAAAAACACAAATTTCTAAAAAAATTTGTTGAAAAAACAGCAAAATTTGTTGGGAAAAAAAAAACACTAACCTTACATTTATATTTGTGAATATTGCCTCCTTCTCAAGGACACCTCCTGCCTTGACTCTTACACCCACCTATTACAGAAGTAGCTTCTATCATATCATTCACCTTGTGCTTTCTTTTAGTTAAGGCCCATGACTGACTTGGTGATAGTGAACCTGCACCCACCAGCACACCATCCACTGGATGTCTGTTATTACTCAGTTGTGTATGAACCTCAACTGAGTTTATATTTGGTTTCACCTTGATTCCCAATTCTGTAGAGTTGAAAGCTGCTATTAGAGTTGAAAGATAATTGTAGAACTTCAGGTGACGCTCCTATAACATTTTAAATTGTTTAAAATGAATAAGAAATAAGAAAGTTATGAGGTTTGAAAGTGGGAAGGGTCCAAAGAGAAAAAGTTTTGTAAGTTGAAAAAGCTTATTCTTTCATTAATCCTTTTCCTTTGCACTTCAAACATGAATTCTAAAGCTTGAGGCAGCACTCCCATAACATTTTAAATCACTCAAAATGAAGCATGTAGGATGAAGATCTAAATAAGTATTGGGTCGCAGGCAAGTGATTGGTGAGGGGCCAGTCTACCCTACACAGAGATTTTAATTGACAAATTGCAAAATCTCAATCTAAGTATTGAGGTTGAATCAAACTACACTAATTATTATTTTCCTCACCTTGTTTAAGCGTGTATGTGAGAAGGCAAATATTGTAATGAATACCATGCTCTCCTCCTAGAAAACTTTAGGAGAGATCTAACATTTATTGTTTAGGACTGGGAAAGGCCTACGTACAGGGTGTAAGTAGAGTAAACTGTACACAAAAATTATCTTGTCAACAATAGATGAAAATAGATGTACAATAATAACAAAACCCATCAATATGCATTCATTATTGTGCATTGATTGTCAAATTTTACATTGTAAAAAAATTTGAAAATAGATTTTTTTGAAATGTAACTAGATTTGAAGTCCATTTTTTGCAGTGATTTTAAAATAAAACATGTGATAAATAGGTTCTAACAAATAGACTTTCTATTAGAATTGAACTTGAAGAATACAATGATCCTTATTTACTAACTTATCACCTAATAAACATGATTATTTTTATATATACTCTTAGAACTTATTTGTTATTTTACTTTCAAGGATATAATAATGATTATACATATTTTTCAGAGTTTGTTACAATAAGAACTAGAAAATCTATTTGTCATTATTTTATTTTATTTTATTTTATTTTGGTTTTGTATGCACCATATAAGATAAAACTAAAGACACTCAAATTTTTTGTGTCCACTTTATCTTGCTTGCACCATACATGGATCTCCTATATGTTTAAACAAGAATGATAAAGTTCAGCCCGTGCTTTATAATGAGAAAGGCTCAAGATGAGTAAGTGGCTATTGACTTATGTTTTACAATGTACGCGCATGAAATCAATCTCATCACTCATACGACACACCGCCCTCCCCACAATTCATGTCCCTACCATTAGCCTAGGCCAAAATAGATGATGAACACAGTAGGGATCAGAAACTCTACCCAGCCAATGCGGAATTGTCACAGCATGCACCCAATAGACCCAGTGTTTTTTTCTTTTAGGGGTGGGGGCGGTTACAGGCGGCTGGGGTTGTTTTGGGGACATATGTGTTTGAACATGTACAAATAAACGTAAGTGTATGAAAAGAATCGTCACCAGTGACACAATGTCCCCACAAATTCGAAAAACCACATGGCACTCCATGCAGAGCAAGTCTGAGAGATTAGACGTCTGCGCAAGGACCTAAAATCATGCACTTCCATTAGCCTAAGCCAAAATAAGTGATGAGCACGGTCGGGAATACAAATTGGGCTCAGCCAACTAGGAAATGCGGCGTGCACCCAATAGACCCAACCCAGTGTTTGATTTTTCTTTGCTTTATTTTTTGGGAGGGACGGTGGGAGGTGGTGTTTTGGGGAGCATAAACATGTGTGTCTGAAATCAATCGTCACTTGTGACACTAGGGTCTTTGCTATTTTGTTACCTTGCCCAATTCTCTCTGTCCCTGAGGAAGGAAGGAAGGAAGGAACGTGGAAGAAGTTACGTGAATTGCGTTGCGGTGCTGCTGCTGCTGCGTTTCCACAGAGACCGAGACTCCATCAAACTGAGCAATATCGCGGACTTTGTCCCAATCCATCCTTTGAAACAGTGAGACGCCACGTACGCTCCAACAAGTTCGAAGCGACATCCTGCGCAATTGGGTGGACATGGAGATCAGCTGAGACTAATCGAAGTCACGTGAATTGCGTTGCGCTGCTGCTGCTGCTGCGTTTCCAGAGAGACCGAGACTCCATCAAACTGAGCGATATCGCGGACTTTGTTTCAATCCATCCTTTGAAACAGCGAGACGCCCCGTACGCTCCAACAATTTCCAAGCGACATCCTGCGCAGTTGGGTGGAAATGGAGATCAGCTGAGACTAATCGAACTCTTAGAATCTCTGATGGCTGGAATTTGGACGTCTGATTATAAATACGCCGAGTTGATGCGAAATCATTTCGTATGCATTCTAAGATCATGTTTACACTGTGGCATTTGCACCCAACAGAACTTGGCAGTTTATAGTATACTTATATCTCGTCGCTGCGTAGCGATCTGCAGCAGCTTGTCGATCGAGGTTGCAGAATCAGCTGTCGATCCAGCTTTTACCAACGTGGCTGACACTCGCAGCTCATCACTTGTTTCGAGAGATATATACTACTAATTAGACGAGATGATGAAGTCACGAGTTTTGAATAGTGAGCTCCTGCCTGTGTGCGCCGCCCTGGCTATGGTCTTTGTGGTTGTCGTTCATGTCCATGGTATGTGAAGAACCAGTTGCACTCTTTTGATTAGTGATGGAGTTACTATAGGTTATTTTTTTGTGTGCAAATAAATTGGTTGCAATAGTTTCGAGGTGCTCTAGTAGTACCATTGCATAGCATTCATGGCATTATACTGCACCCGTCGAAAACACCTCACCTTCTAAAGTTTGGGAATTTGAGCTAAGGGTCAATGATCCAGAAAGCGTGAGATCAAGCCTTGCTGTTCTTATACAGTATCAGCTGACTCGTGGGTAACCTCGGGTCTGATGGCATTCAGATACTTGTAGCGTATGGTGGGCATGCATATATATATTTCCTTTTTTTATAGAAAATTCTACTCGATGCGCTTGCTTTTTGTATACTATACTTGATCAAATGTTTTGTGATCGGTGTGCAGCGGCCGTTCCCGACTATAATCCATTGCGTGATCCTAGCTTTGGCCCCATCCCTGGCGAAGATCCAAGCTACTCTGATTACCTCGGCGTAGCCCCGCCCTTCCCAGGCAACCTCTCCAGCCCCAGCCTCAATACTACCTCTGGTACCCCGGGTCTAGATGATGTCGTCTTCCAGAACTTGCTCAGTGCAGAGTGGCTGGTGTACAACGTGTATCAGCAAGGCGTGGAGCTCTTCAACGCCAGCGACTTCATCAACGCAGGCTTCCCCAATACTACCTTTGATCGCATCGCTCAAATTCGTGACAACGAGGCTGGACATTTACGCATCTTCCAGGATCAGATTTCCAACGCGTCTGTCGTGCCTGGCCCATGCAAGTGAGTGTCTTTTCTTTTTGCAAATTGAACACAGTACATGAAATTCGTGGAAATGGGAAGTGAATTTAGCTCTGCAGATCAGTAGTTTCTAACAACAATTACCGCAATCTCGTTGCTTCTGACGACGTAGGTACGATTATGGTCTGACGGGAGACCCGGCACAGTATCTAGCATTTGCCACGTTCGTCGAGCTGACGTCCATGGCGTTCGTGAGCGGACTAACAGAACAGGTAAAACTGAACATCTCCAAGGGCGCACTGGCAGTGATTGGGCAGGTGGAGGCACGCCACGAGGTCTGGTTTCTGACAGACATCTGGGGTTCGCCAAAGTACGGAGGCCTTCCTTTCGCGGGACCTGTCGACACATTCTATCCATACGCAACGCAGATCCTTGACACCACAAACGCCTTCATAGTAGACGGCTCTTGCCCGCCAGCCAATCCACCGTATCCAATCGGTGCCCAACACTTGCCTCGAGTGACCTACAACACCAACACCACGTCAACGCTGGCACCGGGGACGACGATTGAGCTGATCGTAGAGACAAGTTCCGGAAAGCAGCTGGCCAAGGCCGACAACTACTACGCCGTGTTCTTCCATGCATTGAACACCTACAGTGTGCCATTCAACACCAGCACTGGCATCGTCACCATCCCTGCCCAAATCGAGCCGCTTGGCCTTCTTATGATAGCCATTGCCGACCAACCTGGCGCTCCCACCGCGGAGAGTGTCCTCGCTGGTCCGTTACCGTTCTTGCAAGCTCCGACTTCCCTGCGACCTTATCTACCAGGATTTTGAGGAACTTCGTCGAATATCCCTTGGACACTTGGCCCTAGGTAATAGGTATTGCCACTAGGCAGCTAGTACCTAGTACATAGCTACCCGTCTTTATTAAAATCTGGGCTTGCCATGTGATGGAGTTAGTATTAAAATTATGATATAGCCTAATTTGCATTTGGTCCCACATTTTGAAGAATGTTTGCTGGTTTGTGTAGTTTTGCCAATAACTTTGTATTAAGGGGAAGGAAGAGCCAATATTATTATGGCATCATCATTCTAGATATTTTGATTGTGTTTTCTAGAATTTCTAGGGTGCATGTTTTTAAAAGGCTTGCTCTCAGTTGGCTGGATTTTCCCTTTTAATAATCGTGTTAATGAGATTATTATAATTTGGAAGAAATATTCACCAGGAGTCATTTGTGAAATTTTGTGAGTTCATTTTTGGGACCTTTTTATTGAACCATTTCTTATGTTAAACTGTTGCTGTTTTGTATCAATGTTGTGAGGGTATACAGTTTGCAATATGTTAGCTTTGGGGTTTCAGGGTCAGGTTTTGTGATTTGGATTCGAGCTAGCACTTTTTTTCTTTAATAAATTGGACATGGTACAAGCATCAAAATATGAATTTTCTTTTTATTAAATCCAGAACCAAAAACTGGAATTGGAAAAAACATTCTTGAACATAATGTCAAACTGTTCTTTAGGGTTTACGCAAGTTAAATTTTAAAAAATAATTAACATGTGAGCTGAACTTTATATTTCAATATTAGTTTTATTTTGTTGATACTTCATACTTCTGCCATCCTTGGATTTTGATTTGTTATAAAATCTTGAAGACTTTTTGGACTATTGTATTTAAGCATGAATGTGTGTGTTCTCATCTCGATAACCAGTATGTTTTGAGTGAATCTGCTTGGCCCACTTGAGTTGATTGAATTTTTCAAACCTTCACCTTTTCAGTTGCGTTTACCTCTAAAAGTCTTAGAACCTTTTAATAAAGTGAATGTCTTTCTGCAATTTCATGGTGAGTTTTTCAAAAGTAACATGAATGTTAAATTTTATAAGCCAATCTTGCCCATGTAAAGTTTAGTCATGATAATGCTGAAAACATTTCATCTGCAATGGAGTAAATGTTTTTACTATGTACCTAGCTACTAACAACCTGCTTGTGAGTTGTTAGTAGGTATGTGGTAAGCAACTAAGCTATCCACCATGGTTAACTAGGGAGCTGGAACCCAACAGAAAGCCATTTTCTGACAACTTACCGTCCATCCTTCATCATAATGTGCATAATGCATTTGAGGGTGCAAGGGCACTCAATCCCAAGGATCACTTGAAATGCTACTTATATATTGGTTGAGAACAAGGGGTGTGTCACACTGCAGCCTTGCCATTTACATTAAAAAGCATCGACAGACAAAAGAAGAATTATGGAAATTCCTATATTTCACTGTGCAAAAATATAATCTTCAAAAGAACCCTGTAAATGAAACGAAAATCCTTTGAGATATCATAACTCTATAACCAATCTCAAGTTTTCAACACAAGCCAGAATATCAATTTCCAAAAATCCTCATATAAAAATAGACCTACTACCTGGGGGCAAAAATCCATTAAGCTACTACACTCTATAATGAATCTAAACACTGTATCCTTGCCTTAGTAAGCTAGGCAAGGCCAACAAAGTTATCACAAAGACTAAGTCACCAATATATTGCACTGCCTTATCATTTACCAGCAACTATATGCACAGCTGCAATTGGCAGAAACCATCAAAAACCACTCCCTAAATGAGGCCACAGCTTGCCAAGAAACCATTAGCAGCAACGTTGAAGGCAGATAGATACATCATTACATTTATGCTTTCCACTACTTTGATGATAGAACATTATTGTCTTAAGTTGAATGTGTGCAGAAGCTGAAACAGATGACACTCTTACAATCCAGAGAGCTAAGCTCTAGAAAAAGACTTGACTAGTTTAAGCTTTAAACATGGAGCCATGTACTAACATTTCAGTTGCTGCGGCATTTCACATTTAAGCTTGGCATCATGAAGTAGAGAGGCAAATGACTCAATACACACAATAATCAAAGCTCAGCTAGAACTCAGTTCAAGTACTTGAATGAATGTGGACATCATTTTTCTGAACAGGAGTAGTTCTTTTACTTACGGTTAAGTCGTTTGTACTTTGCAAAGGACTCTCTCTACATGATGATGCCACACAGTAGTCATCTTCATCTTGCAAGTGTGGCACATAAATCCAATCTAGTGCATGCATGTTTTCACGAGGCGTAATCTGTACACTCTTTCCACACATTGTTGCAGTAGTCCAGGGAGACCTAACATAATGATCTTAAGCCCCCAAATGGAAACTACTGCTACAACATGCAGGCTAAATAATCTCAAATAACTTGACTAATTCCAGAACTAAAAAAGAAAGACTCAACCTTATTTCCTTTTTTTGAACTCAATCACTAATGCCACTGCATGCTTTCAAAGTCTGGAAATTGAGCTCAGGATCACCACCCAAAAGTTGCCCATTTGTAGTTAACAAAGCTCAACAAACTGAGGATGTCTCCCAACTGGCAACAGTGAGTAATTTTCCATGAATAATTTTTTATCAGCTATCGGCACTCCTTCAGTAAATAAATTGAAGGGCTGAATTGATCACACGAACCTCCTCCACCAACTGCATGGGTTTCATCCAACCCACCATTCAAACCTAGAGTTGATCCCCCCCGCACTGGTGTCCTGGTGATGCCACGGTCTGGTGACAAAAAGTCCACATGGAATGGCTGTACACCCAACTTGACATAACAGCACAAATGTCAGAATCAGCCACTACAGAATCTTCTGTCTCTACTCTATAACAGCAGCAGTTTCAAGTGAACCCAATCATCTTAAAGTGCAGAATAGTGCAACTTACGGGAAGCCAGTTGACAAAGGAAGACGATGTTCCGCCATCAACTGAGATATTCCTCATATTCTCCTTGCAATCATGTGGACTTTGGCCAACATTTGTTCGTGTTCGATACTGAGAATGAGGGGATGCCATGCACACAGCTGAAGGCAGTGATGCTAACACTTCCTCTGCCTCACAGTACGCAGCAGCATTGTCCTCATTCAAATGCTCCATGATGCCTAGTGCATCGTCTTCTCTGCCTCTGGCAGATGCATCTGATCCCTGAGCATGTTTAAACCCATTGTCAATGTTAGCAAACTAGTTAGATTCAGCTAGATTTGCTTTCTTATGTTTTCAAGTGTCATTTTCAGAGTATTTTCAAACCCCAGCTGATGGAACAACAAGACATGAAGAGGATCCAAGAAAGAACTGATGAAACCAACCTCCACAGAAGAGATTGCACCATCTTTCTCAGCTGATGGGAAAGGATCCACACGCCAGTGCTCCCTCCAGATAGCTGTTGGAGAAGAGAAGCTGCCATCACTCATGACACTTGCACTGCAGCAGCCACGAATGCAAACAAGACCACCTACGTTATGAGGGATGACTCTGCAACTGCATCTCAAAACTTTCGACTTGCCTTCTCTCGAGCCCTTGCTAGGACTGTCAAGATTTTGTGCCCCAGACTAAAAAAAGCATAAGCTCATATATCAGTGACAAGATCTTCAACCATGGTACTAAGTCCAGTGTCAGATATACACAAAAAGAAGCTGAAAGGCTTCCTCAACAAGAAATCGGAAAAGCTGAAGTGCAACATACAAATTGATAGACTCCAATTCAGCAAGCCAATCAATGCCAGGAGCCTCCTGAAGAACAGCACTGCCAGGACTACTTGCACATCTTAGAGATGCCCAGACACCAAGTGGTGGCATGGATCCCCCCTGTGACATCATCTCCCTTCGGTCTGGGACTTTGGATGATACAGCAGCCGCAGCAATCAAGCTCCCTGATCTGAGCATACTTGCCTCACAGGAAGCCCTCATTTCGCCAAACCCAGGGTTTCCCCCAAGAACCATGCCACTGTCATCTTTTTCGGTGCCCACCAATACATGTGTTGACAGGGTGTTTGCCTCCAATGGGAAAAATGGCTTCCCTTGCCCATTAGTTCTCTGCTCAACAAGGAGAGACCCTTCCTGAGGTATCCACAACAAAAAGGATGCCAAAAAGGAAGTCACACTCCTGATGAACATACAATGAATAAGCAAGCTCACATGCCATAGGAAACAAACCATCATATCATTTCAGTACTCTTGTCATGGCAGCTTCATGGCTAGACATCTTTACATTATATGATACTACATGTCACATCCACCTCCATCTAGAAATGGAAAATTTACCTTTGTTGCTTGCTCTGAATCTGCCCACCGGATGGACCCTGTGTGGTATTCATGAGTAAGGCAATGTGACTGTTGCTTTGTACATTTACCACCAGCTGCTTCATGTATTCCTGTGCTGCAAGCTGCTGCCACCTCCCTGCCATCTTGTGCAGAAGTAGGCAGGCTGCTGTAGCAACCCACTCCTCCACTTCTATCATTGGTACAGTCTTGAGTGCGATACTCTGCATTGAGAAGGTCACCTGGAACAACCTCTGAACTTGACTTTCCAAGATGGTAAGGTGGGGAGACAAACAGTGCTGTTCTTGCCTGACAGTCTGGTTTAACAGATTCTTCTCTCAAGCTGCTACACTGCACAGTGCTGTCAGGTGTCTTCACTGAACAGTTCAACAAATCTGAGGTAGTTGTTTTCTCCTCCTTAACTCTTGGGCTCATCCATGATGGCCCCAATCGTCTATCTTTCTTTCCCCCGGTATTATTATTCCCTTGCTTTGGAGGAATCACCAGATGTCGAGGGCGCTTCCGTAGAATTGATGGGGAGCCACTGAAGGTCTGAGCAGCACTTCGGAGTCGTGACTGTGGACTATTACCTTGAAATGGAGACTCTGATGAAAGGTGATAGGGTGGAGGCGTGATGCAGTTTCCCATAGACACAATCATCTGGCGTATACCAAGAGGGCTGTATGCTTGGAGTGCTTGACCACTCTGGATCAGATCATAACTCACAAAAGGTGACTCTGATGAACATGGGAATCGAGGAGGTTCATAAAACAAACCCTCCATTTCAATTCCCATGGATCCCTCTGTGTCTCTATCTTCCTCCTCCAGTTCCACTTCTGTGAGCATATATGTTGCTCCTGGATGGTAGTCACCAACAGCTTGATTGGCAGCCCTTAAGGCCTCATCCTGGTACCCAACCACTTCATTCCCTGTTGGATCGTCCCCCTGTGTATCATCACATTGTGCTGCACTTGTAGGATTTGTATCCAGTAGTTTGGTGATGCCTTCCATCATTGACTTGGTCTCTGGTTGCTGTGTGTCCATTGTGGCCACACTTTGTCCACTAGTTGCTGCAGGTCTGCCATGAAGTGGAGCAATTGAGTCCATTGAATCCAGTGGAGGAACTGGCATACTGCTTGTCAAAAAGGACACAGATGTAGACAATGGACTGGGGATTGCCATGCTGGGAAATCCTTTGGAGGAAGGAGACGTGGGACTAACAAGAGAGAAGGAAGGATGGCGAGGAAGGTCCTTGGTAGTTGACAATGCCCCTGATTCTAACCAAGCATGCAATGAGGATTGTTGTAATGGAGCTGCTGCTGCTGCTGCTGTTACAGCTGCCTTTGACATGGGCAAGTCACCATCACCATCATAGAAGGTCATATAAGGGTTGGCAGACATTCCCTGGAAGCATTCAAATGGCTGGCAGAAAGTCTTAAACTTGCTCGTAGATGGACCAACTCTTCCTGTCATGTTCATTGCTGGCTCCAGATGCATTGATGAACCAGCAGAAGTAATTGCATCCTGCTGTGCTTGGTATGCAGCCAATGCCTTTGATACAGGATCTGTGGCAGTCTCTGGGTCCACTCTCTTCTTCATTGTACTGTGCCAGTGATTCTTAATTGAGTTGTCCGTGCTGCAAAAACCAAGTCCATGGGTTCAACAGTCAGAAAACCGATGTCTGCAAATCATGGACCCCTGATTGAAAGAATTGGTTTGATGTGGGAGATGGGAAGGTGAGGAGCATGATCCATTCACACCCCCATAGGAGAGGAAACCCTTACCGGCCAGGAAGAAACTTAGCAATTTCTGCCCATTTATTCCCATAAAGCTGATGGGCATTAATTAAAGTCAGATCCTCCTGTTCTGACCATGCTTCCCTCTTGATGTTGGGATTCAAATGATTGTGCCATCTGTTTCAAGGACACATGCACATTGGATGAGGATACAGGGATGATGAGGTTTGGTGAAAGAGAAGTTTTGATTCAAATCAGTTGCTGCAAAAGGGGGATCAAGAGGGCTATAGGTGCTGCTGCACAAGCTGAAATGAGAGATGACATTCATATTGCTTGAAAATACTTGCCTCTCTCGACATTGCTTTCCAATTCGGCCTGGTAAACTCTGAGCAATCATTGACCATTTTGTTGGTCCATGCTTGGCTACTAATTCCATGATGAGGTCATCTTCCACCTTTGTCCATGCACCCTTCACCAAGTCAGGGTTCAAGACCTTTTGCCATCGATGGAGACATTGCACATCGGTTCTATCTGTGAAAAACTCCGCTGCACATCATAGCATATCACAAACCATGTTACTCAAACAGCAGCTACAATAACAACATTGATATACCAGTGGCATTGCATAAAGAAAACCTGCAAGGTTGCACACATGAGAAGCTCAAAATTCTTTGAACAGGAAACAACAGCAAGATCAGATCAACACATGACCCAATCTTTACTCACCAATCTTTTTCCAGTTTTTTCCCTTTAGCAATTGTACAGCTCTTCGGAGCACCTCATCCTGATGATCAAAGCATCGAACACATCAATCAATGACTTGGGTATGGTGGAGTGGTTCTGATGTTCAGAATGACAAAATCATTCCATGGTGCCCCTAGAATTCGAGCACTAGAAATCCATCACAACCCTCTTGAAAAATGAGAGAGAGGGAGTTAGTTACAACCTAGTCCTTTGAGATTGTGAGAAAGGAAAGGAAAAAAAAAAATGCACCTCTTCAGGTGTCCAGCCTCCCTTTGACGATCTGCGAGTTGGACCACCTGTGCGTCTGCATTGCAGAAACACAAACTCAGGTCAACTGTTTTGTTGCATGTCTGGAAAAAGGAGCATGGTGAGTAGGGTACATTGATACACACAAAACTCTATTGCAGGTGGTGAAAGATCACCATATCTCCTTTCGGCAGGTACCCCATATCTGACACATGGTTTGCAGCTTGAGATTTCAAGTCTTGTTACAATATTACTAGAGCAGCTTCTCACATAGTCTCCAAGCTTCCTTGCAATGGAGGGAGAGTTGAGATTAGGAGTCTTCTTACAATCCTACTAGAGCTGCTTCTTGCATAGTCTCCAAGCTTCCTTGGACCGGAGAGAGTTGAGATTTGGAGTCTTGTTACAATACCACTAGAGCTGTTTCTCACATGGTCTCTGAGCTTCCTTACAATGGAGAGAGAGAGAGTTGAGATTTGGAGTCCTATTACATTACTACTAGAGCTGCTTCTTGCATAGTCTCTGAGCTTCCTTGCAATGGAGAGAGGGTTGAGATTTGTAGTCTTATTACAATAATACAGAGCTGGTTCTCGCTTAGTCTCTGAGCCTCCTTGCAATAGAGAGAGTCTCCAGCCGACAAACAAAATATTCACCTGCATTTGTGGGTATGTGAGCATGAAGGATTTGGGGTTTTCTGAGCACAATACATAGAGATCATACCCGTGAACTGGGGGCAAATGATCACGAGATGTGTCGTCATCGGATTCAAGGCCTGAAGAACAAGCCGAGGATCGCTGCTGCATGTGCTCGGTGCTGGTGGTGGTGCAACTGTTATTATTGTTGTTGCCTTGCGTACTCGCCATCGAAAGGATGACTGGAGGAGAGTTATCTAAAAGCCAAAGACCCGACAACCAATCTTCTTCTTCAGGTCTACTCCTCCCCTCCCCTGTCCAACTAGTTTGGTACCTGTAGCCAGCTCCACAAATCATGCTCTAGGAGGAGCTGGCGCATCATTGTGCAGCAGCTGTCTTGTTCTTCTTCTACCCGAGGAGGAGAGTCTAGTACGAAATCCAGAGTTGGTGTCAAACCATGACTACTGCGGAGGAGGAGGAGCCCAAGTATGTCTGCCCATTGTTCTCTGCATTCCATCGTAAACAACAACCTGATCCGTCTCCTACACAGAAGAAGGACCACAAAACCCGTCGTCTCCTGTTAGTCTTGGGTCTTCTCCGATTGAGATCAAGGCGTTGCAGGAAAAGCATCCATGGGTTATCATCTCAATCAAGCATTGCGTGACGATGACAAATCCAACAGAAGGAGAGAAAGCAGACGGAGGAGCAAAAGATCCCAAACATTTCAAGAGCTTAGAAAGAAGAGTTGAATGTCAACGGATGGGTGCAACAGCAGCAGGAGCAGTAGCAGTTGCAGCTCCTTGGAAGTGCAAAGCTGCAGTTCTAGTAGAGAGGTCCATCTCCATTTGTGGATATGCAAAACCAGCAGCAGCAGGAGCAGCAGAGGGACAAAGCCATAGACCCAGCAGGAGCAGCAGTGTTTTCTCCAAAACAGCGCATTCTCTTGAAGAACTTCCCTGCCTGTGGCAACTCACTAAAAAGAAAACACAACAACCCGGGAGAATCACCAAACAAATGGGCAATGGAAAAACCCAGCAACAACAACTACAACAACAGCAATGCCAAGTGCCTCGAGAGTTACACACCCATGCAACATTACAAACTGATTCTTCAACCGAGCTTTCCTAATGCTCCAAAGAACCCATGTACTACAGAAGAAGACCCCAGACAAGGAGTGCTTGTTGGATAACAAATGTCGAGTTTCTCGCAACTTTCTTCACTACTCCAGACCTCCAAAAAACGCCAGTGAGACATCCCCGATAGTTTTGTTTTAAAAATCTCTCGCTCTTGTTCTCTCTCCAGCGAGCGTTACTCTCTCTCTCTCTCTCTCAAGCGAGGGAGCGAGTGCTCGCTGTGTGTATTTTGTCTTTGCACTGCGTCTCGGAGAAGCGAACGGAGCAACGAACAGAAAACAACGACGACGACGACGACGACGACGAGAGCGAACCGACGAAACAGAGAACAGAGAGATAATAGGAGAAGGGAAGGAAAAGCGCATCGATCTGGGCCGTTGGGGTATTACCCTAATCTTGATACGGACGGTGGAAACCAGTTCCTGACGATTGGGGTGGGGGGGGGGTGTGGGGACAGCTGGCCGAGAGGAGCGGGAGGGGGGGCGTGAAATAGGCTGTTCCCATTGGTCGAAATTCAAGTTCGACCAATAGGATGCAAGTGTTGAGAACTAGGAAGAAAAAGTCAAGACCCACATATAACATAAGCGCGGGTGTACACACACACTCCGACCCCACCCCCCCCAAATAAAAAATAAAAAAATTCTAAGGAGGTGTTAGCACAGGATGGATATCTTTGGCTTTCTTCGGGTCCTTGGGTAGGTAATGTTGTATGTTACATTTTTGGTTTTGGCCGAACTTTGTGGGGTGGTGGTCTGGAGATGGTCATAGGCGTAGGAGAAGAAGGGACTATGTTTTAAAAAAAACCTTTCCAAGAATCAAAGCTCCCAAAGCTCCCGTCCCAAGGCTGGAAGGCCAATTCTTTCCATAGATGCAAGCGAGGAGATGCTCGTCCAAATTTGGGGGCTTGAGTAATTCTGTAAATTGTAATGTTACATTTTCGGTTTCAGCCAAACTTTATAAGCTATCAAGGAGGGACCAAGGTGGTCATGAGATGGTCTTTGGAAGGTAAGGTGGCAGAGATGCTTGCCCAAATTTGGCCCAAAGTGGGTTAAAATTTGCAGTTCTGGTCTGAAAAAACGCTGGTTTGTTGAGAACCCTTTGGTCACAGGTCCATATACCCTCTTGCGCACCATTTCTTTCTTTGAGAAAAGAGAACCATACCACACTGGTAAAAAATTTACTCTAGTAAAGAAGGGTCTCTTACATGATGGGTGAAAAATTCAAATCAATGTCAAAGGTATTCAAATTTCACCTCCAAAACCCCAAAAAAACGAGACCCCCAAAATTTAAAACCCCCCCAAAAAAAAACCCAATTTTTCTTAACCCCCCAAAAAACCAAAACCAACCCAAGAGGGGGGGGGGCGGTAAAAGGGAGTATTAATGTATTAATTTTAATTTTGATACACATCTTTCCAAATTTTTTAATTCTTATTTTGGGTTGCAATCAAAAGCCCTCATAACAATAATCCAGGCACATTTAATACTATGCTTTGAAAGCATAGTTCAAGACCAAAGACTTTTGTTTTTATTAAAAAAAACTCCCAAATCTACTATTTGCAGTTCAATTGATAGATCATTTATGAGCCTTGTTGGGCCAAAACAAGCCCCACTTTCAACATACTTACAAATGACTTGAGAGCTATATAAGGGGGGGGGGAGGGGAGACCCAAGACAACAAATTGGGGCATGAACAACAACATAGGGGCTTAGGGGGGGACATTGGAAAATGGGGGAGCAAA
>Ga0116231_10002207_pt1 | contig 40747 bp, 34 predicted proteins | sample S1TSphgellanicum_2_FD_89695 | JGI IMG/M metagenome (GOLD analysis project Ga0116231, IMG submission 89695) | Host-associated microbial communities from peat moss isolated from Minnesota, USA - S1T2_Fd - Sphagnum magellanicum MG | ecosystem: Host-associated > Plants > Peat moss > Unclassified...
ATAGATAGTATGATAGTGTGCTAATGGCAATAGGAGTCTGATGATAATTGAAACATTTATTTATAATAGGGATAAGCTCAGCAAGGAGCTACAAGTACATGTAAAATCCTGAGTTATGCCTTAGTGATAGATCACAACTGCAGGAAATCTAAGATGCGCCAGATGGTGCGAACTGGGCAGTCCGCCTTGCTATTGGGAGGCAGTCGACGAATCGGACCGCGCAACCAACGATAGTGACCAACACCGGGAACTGAAGACCATGCGAAGATAGAAGTATCTTTAGTTTCGTAACAACCTTCACAAACAGTCTCGGGTTCGTCACCAGAAGCGGGGTCAACTTGCAGCAAGATCACCAGGGTGCGAGAGTTTGGAGAAATACGATAGTACCAAGCTCAAGGGGTTTCGACTTCAAGATGAGCACGCACTTCTCGAGGTTTGGGTTTTTCATCGCGAGGATGTTGTGTTAAGGTAAGATCTAGAGACGACTCTGGAGGCGGTTCTTCATTCGGTTGTGCGGCTTGCGACCCGTAAGATGTGACCATGTGCGATGCCATAATTTCAAGCAAAGCAAAAAAGGTTAGATCTTCAATCGAAATCAAATTGACAATGGAGGTGTGAAGGACTTGTTACGTTGAGGTGCGCAATCGTAATTTATAGTTCGAAAAAGAGGAAAGAAAGGTGGGAGTAACGGCTTAGGACCATGGTAAAGTAAAATCGTGAGGTCAAAGGGAAAAATTGAGGGTGTAAGTAAAGTTGTTGGAGAAAAATGGAAGAGGTGAAAAGGTTTTTCTCCTCCTCTTTAAAAGGCGGACTTGGATGATTGGGGGTTTTCTCTTTGCCCGGAGGATAATTTTCATGCAATCTTGAACACTTGTTTCACAAGCTTCTTGAAGAGGAAAATAATGTTTAGTCTTGGTAGAAGGAAGAAGGAAAAAAAGTAGAATGAAAATCTAGTGATAGTGTTGGAAGGTTGGAACTCTAGAGAAATCTCAGAAACCCTCTCGGGTTTGGTGGTATAACTCCTTACTATCGTAGTTGCAGATCTTAAAATTTGGTAGGTCGGTGCGCCTCGTTGTTAGCTTTCCAGAAAACTATGGCAAGCCAAATTTGAACAATCTATGTGTGAGAAACAACATTTTAAGTGACTAGTGGTCTGCAGTTATGTTGGACATGGTGTTAAGTCCTTAAACATTGGTTTGGATGAATGACAATTTGACATAAAGTCCTAGAACGTGTAGTGTGTGAGCTTGAAAAATATATATATATTAATTCAAATCGTAAATAATGCATAGGAGGTATGTTATTTAATTTCAACTACAAACGCAATCTAACATCTAGAATTATATTTGCATTCTTTCCTTCACCAGTAGCATTTGTGCTTTCAAGCATAATCACCTTGTAGAACCGGGAGTAGAGGGACGGAAAATCACCTCACATTGGGGGGCACGGGCGGGGAAGGACTGGGCAAGGGGAAGCTCAACGGGTGCATTATGCACCAAGTTCACACTAGTAAGGTATAATTATCAGTAATGGGGGAGTACTTTGTTTTGTAATCCAACATTTCTCAAAGAGTTCCCCCATTCCACCACAATGTGTATGCCTCCATGGTCTCTATGTGGATGGCAAGGAATTTGATGACACCTGGATGTTTGCACAAGCTTGCCAAGGCTTCCACTAATCGTTGCTTACATGTTTATCGCTTGTCATCCATCTTTGGTGTCTTTCTCGCCAACTTAATCGTGCTTGGGATGTGATTGAATATTTTGATCCGCACCTTGCACACCACACCATAACCACCCTGATTGTCTCCAACCAACAATGGGAACACATTTGCTATGCTTGGAATCCATAACACACCATGGCTTCCAATTTGGGTTAAAAGGTTTCAAGTGCCTTCTTCCATCCATGGTGTAACCCTTGCCTTTTTCTTTAACCAATTCTTCGAGAAATTGGCCCATCATGAAATTTTCTTTCACAAGTTCACCACTTCTATGGTCTTATGCGTCTTGTCTTTTTGTGGATAAAGGACATCAAACCATTACAACAAGTTTAAGGCTGAATTCGAAATTTTGCATCCAAACAATTTTGGAAACCCTTTGGAAATCCAAAGTTCGGTGCATTGTGAAAATGTATTTAGTTTTGCCAAAAATTTATGTTCCATGACCTGTTTATGCTTTTTCAGGCCAATTCCTTATTTACTCACAAAAACACCATCAAAATATGCCATTGTATGCTCCATAAAAAATGTCATGATAATTTATTGGAATTGTCTGTGGTAATTCATTTAGGATCATTATTTTCAAATTTTTAACATTTCCAAGTTTGTGTTGATGAAATGTTCTCCCCACTTGACATTTTTGCAACCCCTCATTTATGCGTGGTTAACAGTGGGCCACTCAAAGGTTTAAGGGGGTAAGTCTCAAATGATGTGTGGGATAACTTCTTTCAGGGGTTTTGGTCAAATTGACCGCTTGATGGTTGTCCACTTGATGGTTATTTGCCCAATTATCCACTTGACGACATCCATTAAATTTTGGATGAAAAAAAATCGAAAGTCTGTCCAAACACTAATTGTTAAAAACAATTAAAGTTTCAAAAAACCAAGGTTCAATGTGGTCCAAAACATTTGCAAAATGCAAAAAAATAGCCCTTCACTAAGGACTTAATCACCTCAACTCACCCAAGGTTCCACCCAATGGTTGTAAGGGGGCAACTGATGTGCTCCCAAGTGCCTAATTAGCCCCAAGTTGGGCCTAAGTTACTCATGTTATAGAATTTTGGGGGACTATGGGCACACTCCCAACTCTTAGCACTAAAAAGGGGTAGAGGGGCATGTTGAAGCTCTAGGATGGGACTAGGAAGAGTGACAAACTATTCACTTATTTGAACCTACATCAAACCAACCAACAAGTTGGTTATTTCATTTTCTGGAGCACCCTTAGTGCTAAGACAAGCCACGGGCAACTCTGGACTCACTTGACTCACCACGGCCCGGACTCGGGGGAAGCCACCACCTTCCCCCATGTAGTATACGTTGTGCTTCTCCGCGGCACCCACATCCGAATGGCTTTTTGTCTCGGGACTCCCAAGGAGGAGTCCCAAAACTATCCCGGTTTGGACTCCTGCAACTTTGCACAATCATAACTTTTTGCTCAGACCTCTGATTGGGATGACGTCTAAAGCAAAGTTGTAATTCTCCTCAAGAGCTTTCCAACATGTGTCGCACTCCACCTGCACGCACCAATGTCGAGTCGATTCCCAACTTTTAATGGTCGGGAGTCAAACTACCAATTTGACTCCCGACCCTTCTTTTTGCCATAACTTGTGCTGTAGAAGTCCAAATGGCCAATGCGAGGCCATTTTCGACATTTACCCTTCAATAGCTTTCCAATGATATAAAGAACACCCCAATGCAAGGTGTTTTGACCCCTGTAATTGAATTCTAAAATTATGGGACTCCCAAGTCCCAATTTCAGGAATGTGAGTTTCATCCTCACACTTCCCTCAAAGTAGGGTTGCAACAACAACCAAGACACAATACCCAAATGAAAACAAAGGTGTTCAAAAATGAATCATGGATTACATTTTTAAATTCATATACCTTCAAAAAACCTCTTCTAAAATTAGTCACCATTTAATGGTTCCTAAATGACAACAGATCCATTTGTGATAATTGAAATACATAGCCACCATCCGATGCGACTGAATTTAATCAATGCCCTGGATGGAAACCGAATTATATTGTCACACAAGTATGGTAATCAAAAACCTTTCAGTCGCCATAGTCGCATGGCAACTGAAAGGTTTTCAATCACCACAATGTCTTTCCCCCCCCCCCCCCACCCCCCCCCCCCCCCCCAATGGCAACCAAAACCCTTTTGATTGCCATCTTGTGTGATCCCCTCATAAAAAAAATGGGGTTACTAATGGGCACCCATTGGGAACCTGAATGGAACATGTTGGGAACAAATGGAAAAATAAAATACAATCTTTCCTTGTTGGGAATGAAATTTGATGCAATTTTGTAACACACCTAAATAATTGCAATTATATGTTTTCCATTCATTCCAATCACAGTGTCATCAATGAGGTTCAATATTCAAAAATTATAGGCCATATCCAATTAGATTGTCATCAATGAAGTTCAATATTCAAAAATTATAGGCCATATCCAATCATGTTAATTGTTTGGGTAAAAAGACCCATACTTGCTTTGGGCTTTCAAAAATCAAACAATCTTCACCACTCAAGTCAACACTTTGCAAAGGGCTTAAAGATACCTCTCTTCTATAGTCGTTTTTGCTTGATGATGACGATGATGACGATGGTGTCAAACTAGTGGCCATGTAACACACTTCATTTGCTCATGATTGTAGTCATATACATATAATGCCCAGTTCCCATCTTTCTCTTTTCTCTCTACTAACCACCCCCTCACAAAAATTGTAAGGTAGTCATTATTGGTTGGGGCATGTGCATACAAAAGCATGTACAACTTTAGTGATTATGTTGTCTTTGCAACAATTAATTGATAGCCTTCACCCTTCACCTTCCAACCATTCGTGGGTTTCCTTTTCCTAAAAACTTCGTTGAGTTCTATAAAAGAAACAAGGGCAAGGGGGATGTTTATGTGTGCATTTAGACCAAAACATGGCAAATTTAAGTTGTCAACGAAGTCTTGCACATTCCACTTAGCACAAAGATAGGTGTGACTAACCCTATCGAACTTTTCTTTTTCCCTTTTAGACATAGTTTCCTCAATTGTCAGTGTTAACATTTTGTTCTTATAAACAATGTATTCCATTGCAAGCTATAATTAAACACAATGTACTTCACACCAAAGAAGAACAATCTAGATCTATAACTTGTAAAAGGCAATAAGTTATGCTCCTAAACTTTGTCTCACAAATCTATATCAAACAATTCATGTGCAATCTTAAACAACACAAGCAAACAAAGCGAGAATTTTTTCGAAAATGATATAGAAGTGCAGCCGTGCAAAATTAGTAGTTAAAATTCCCTTGGCTACATGGAGATGGAGCACATACTTAAAGAGTTGAAAACTTACTTTGCAAAAACATTAAAGAGCCATCCACCTTCACTACAAGACCTTAAAGCCATCGTTGCAACATTGCCTTCTTCATTAACCATCGTTGAAGAATTACCTTAATTTTCTCTATGAAACCTTAGTTGGGGATCCTTTTGTTTGAAAGAAAGCTTGCCCATATATTATTTTATGCCTACCTTAAACTATATTCATTGTAGTTTTGGTTACTTTAAAATATATTGATTCTGGTTTTGGTTATTTTAAATTATACTAATTGTAGTTTGGGTACTTCAACTACATGTCTAGCGTCTAGACTTTAGGTCCTTAGTTGTCCTTTTGTGTCTGTTCCTTGAAATCCCAACTGTCTTTGCAAATTTGTGTACTTGGAATACATTAAGACATACTTGTAAGATACTAGCCCTACTTGAAATACATAAAGACCTAATTGATATAATCCATTGGCCATTTCAACACATGTCCATCAAATAATTAATTAATATTGAAATATTCATTTCAACAAATAGAAAGTTCTTAAATCTATTCAATATTTTATAATTTGGAAGAAAGGGATTTTTGAAATTTTCAACATTTTTGAAAATAACATATATACTTAACTTTAGTTGGCCAAGATACTAAGGTACTTGCCACAACAAAAAAAATCACTCACTTAACTAGAAGTTTACCATGAAGTTTAAAACTAGTACATAATGTTTAGGGCTAGGGGAATTTATTCCATATATTTCAACACAAATTTGTGATGTACTTACAACTAGAGATGTGGATCCAGTACTTGGCATATTTGCAAATCATGTATTCACTAAATGTAGATAAACCCACCACCTTTAAGGTGTCTTTATAATGTCATGTATTATAAGTCATCCTCACATGCTTTGAGGACCTCTATGGTCTATTAGGAGGAAGTCTCTTCCTTGCCATATATTCCAACCATCACACAACATGTTCATTTATCCTAACAATGGGCCTATTTACCAAACATGTATTTGTCCTACAATCTAAAGTAGCAATTTTGTACTAGTACCAAACATACATTAGCAAACCTAAGCTACTTGAACTACCATTCCTACATGCAATAAAAAACACAACAAAAATTACACTAAGATCTTGAACCAAATGCTCTTGTGGTTTTTGAAGTTCATGTTAGTCCACCAAGCTATTAAATCTAGCATTTTTTATTACTTGCAGGATCGAAGAGCTTGCCAAACAACCCAAAAATCGAATTTTGTCATTTTATGCCAAGTCTTGGAGGGCCACAACTTTAGCATACTTAAATATGGCTAAATAAATATTAAATTTTTTTTCATCATATAAGGAGGAAAAAGAGGTTGCCAACATGTAATAATGGTGCGAGCCATGGATGACATCCTTAACAACGGAACTATACCAGATCAAGTTGAAGTTTCATGTATACAGTTGCATAATGTATGACCTTCTAACACCAAATGCTACTTCTTGCGAGTGGTCGATCCTAAAAAAGCTCCAACCTTGGTCCTACAAATTTGAAGGTGAGATGACCAATTTCAAGCATGTTACTGTGGCTAATATCTTTGCCTTTTTGCAGCTATTGAAATAAATTCAAGATTTCATAACACAATTACAAATTATGCACTATCGCAACCTGAACATTGGGTTCACGATTAAGTGTGAAGTATAAGGGCCCATGAGACCGAAAGTGTGTTTAAGTGTGAAACACACTTTCACAAATGGAGGAGAATGCAAGGGATGAAGCCCAATGACTCCCAAGTGCATTCCCATTTTGAGAATTACACTTATTGACGCACTCCCAACTCCTTAAAGGATTCAAATGTGAGCCCAAGTAGAAAGCAGTGGAAGAAGGAGGAGTCGGAGCACGCTCCCTAGCTCACAACACTTTGAGGGGTAGAAGGGCGTGTTGGAGCTCCGGGATGGGACTAGGAAGAATTGACAAGCTTCACTCACTCACATGAGCCTACACATAACCCACACAAAGTGGTTAGTGCATAGTTAAAGCACCCTTGGTGTTAGGACGAGCCACGAACAACACGGACACACAAGACTCACCACGGCCCGGACTTGGAGGAAGCCACCACCTTCCCCCTTATAGTATACTCTGCAACTCTCCACGGAGGCTACATCCAAATGGCTCTTTTTCCCGAGACTCTCGAATGGGAGTCCCGAAATCTGCCAGCTGGGACTCCCGCGACTTTGGAGCCCCATAACTTTTCAAGAGACCTCCGATTGAGGTGCGGTCTGAAGCAAAGTTGTATCTCTCGTCAAGAGCTTTCAAAAAATATGTGGCACGCCCCCTATAGCTAAGTAAATCGAGTCGATTCCCGACTTTTTGTGGTCAAGAGTCAAACTGGCAGTTTGACTCCCGGCCCTTCTTTTAGCCATAACTTACGTTTCAGATGTCCAAATGAGAAATGCGAGCCCATTTTAGACATCTACGTTCCAAGAGCTTTCCAATGATATAAAGAACGCCAGAAGCCATTGGGTTTTGACCCCTGCAATCGCTCTTTGAAGTTTCGGGACTCCATCAGGACTCCATCTCCCAAAGTGGGAGTTGCCTTGGGAGTGTGAGGGTTCATTCCTTCATACTCCCTCACACTTTCTAACACTCTCGGGAGTAATGTGATGTGACTCCCCGGCTTCCTCTTGGCCCGCAACCTTGGAATGCCTTTGTCTTGACTCCCGAGCTTCCTTCCTCTTGGCCCGCAACCTTGCAACCCCTTTGCTTTGGTCGCGAGCCCAAAGCTAGGGTTGCGACACTTATGCAAGAGTTGTCAATGTTTATAGCCTTGGTTAGAAAGGTAAACAAGCACCAAATTGGGCCCCCATGACACCATTAGAAAGATCTTAAAGCGTAAATGTTTCAAATGCATTCACATTGTTCATTTAAACCTAATTTGCATGAATCATGATCAAAAGAAGGGGCGGGAATCAAATTGAGAATTTGACTATGGACTACAAAAACCTTGAAAGCAAGGGTCAAATGAAATCTAATTCGAGCATGCTATACATTGTTGGAAATATATTTTCAAGGGATATAAGATATTGCCCTCACACTCTCGAAAAAGATTTGATTTGAGAAAAATATGAGCATCCAAAGTTTTGGGACAGCAAGAGTCCTAATTTTGGGACTTCCACTTAGGAGTTTCGAGGAAAAAGTGACATTTGGATGTAGTCCCCATGGAGAGGCACAGAATATATTATAGGGAGGGGAGTGGTGCCTCCTCCCAAAGGTTGTGAGCCATGTGAAGGTTGTGCTTGAGATTGTTCTTACTAAGTTTGTCGCACCACTTCCATTCGATTTGCACTAACTGCCCTCTTTTCTTGGTTGTGCAAATTGACCTCATTTTGAATTCTCATTTGTGATTTTGTCCTAATCCCATTTCGAAGCTCAAGCACGCCCTCCTACCTACCACTGAAGTGCTGCAAGTTAAAAAATATGCCCCAACTCTCTTCTTCTTCCATTGTTTCACTCTAGGACCCACCTTTGGGTCTCTTGAGGAATTTGGGGGCGTGCCATGCACACACTTTAATCAACAACACATGTACAACCCTCACTATAACATTGAAAAGAAGATGCAAACTAAACAATGCACTAGAGTTGACAACCAAAGACTTAACTACTTCCATTTCTCAAAACAAATCTAAGCAAATTCTAGGGCAAGAACAACAAAGAGACAATATGTTTTGCATAGTTGATCTTACAAAAACATAGCAAACCTCCACTAAAGCTTTTAACATCAAAAGTTTGGTTGGGTTGCATGCACTCAAAAAATGTTAGACATGTTCAACTTTCATGTTTAGCATTTTCCCAATTCTCATTAAAGCAATAGTCCCAATGTTGATATGTCATTAATAAGTCTCTAATGTTAAATATGGATAAATGGCACTACAAATGAAAAAAAAAATTACTTTTTAAAATGCCAAAAAACTCTAACAAACTATAACAAATGAACTATCACAAAACTTAAGCATGAGCATCTTTAACAAAATGGACTTGAATCCACAAATTTGGCAATAATAACTTTCATATTTTCCTTCAATATTGGGTAAACAAAAATCCAAGTTCTTGCAAATTCAATATTCCAAACTTTCAATCCAATGGTTCATGGTGATGCACCCCCAAATTCCTTGATAAACTCAACTATGAATCCAAAAGTGAAAACAGCAAAAGGATAAGGAATTAGGGTACGCTCCTTGGCTCGTAACACATCGGGGGTAGAGGGGCATGCTAGAGCTCCAAGATGGGAACTACAACAAGTGACAAGCAATTCAATTATTCACATGGACCTGCACAAACCAAACAATAAATTAGTTAATGCATAATTAGAACACTTTTGGTGCATGGACGAGCCACTGGCAAACATAGACTCACAATACTCACTATGGCCCAGATTTGGGGGAAGCCACCACCTTCCCCCTTATAGTATTCTCTATGCCTGGCCATGGCGCCTGCACCTAAATGTCATTTTATCCTGGGATTCCCAAATTGGGAGTTCTGAAATTCTCAAAATTGGGACTTTCGAAACTTTGGAGGCCCATAACTTCTTATGCAAACTTTTAATTGAAGTGAAGTTATAGCCATAGTTGAAAGCTTTCTAATGGTATGTGGCACGCCACCTGCATGTAAGCAAATAAAGGCGATTCCTGACTTTTAGTGGTCGGGAGTCAAATTGACAATTTGACTTTCAGCCCTTCTTTTGGCCATAACTTATGTTTTAAGTACCCAAATGGGACATGCGAACCCATTTTAAACATCTATGTTCCAAAAGTTTTCCAACCATATAAAGAAATCTTCAAACCAATGAGTTTTGACCCCTACAATTACCCCCTAAAGATTCAAGACTCCATCAAGACTCCAACTCCCAAAGTGGGAGCTTATTTGGGAGTGTGGGGTTCATTCCCTCACACTTTCCTACATTCCCGAGAGCATGAAATGTGATTCCCGGGCTTCACTTTTGGCTTGCACCTTTGCAAGCCCTTACCTTGGTCACGAGCCCAACGTTAAGGTTGTGACATATATAAGGTTAACAACTTTGAAACTATTATACTCTAACAATAATGATAGACCTAATAAAAAATGTCATTAAAATTTTTTTCAACTGCAAAGCCCAAGTATATATTTGTTTTTCCATGATGTTAAAAAGATTTGAAAGCCCACTTGATCATCTTGCTTTTAGGTGATCTTTCACAATAAAGAAATGTTATCATTGAACATCTATGTGGTTATACTTGAAAATCCCATGTATCTATGAAATTGCAAACAAATATCCACAACAACAATTCATAGGCAACATGAGTGCAGTCATAACCTCATGAAAATGACTCACAAAATGTTAAACCATCATCACCTTCATCACAAATACTAATGATGAATTGCCGTGATTATCCACTATGGCAATTACCATGGAAAATGAAAACATAAGAATTGTTATACTCATTGAAAGGTAATACTTGTTACACCAAAAAATGTATGGAAAACATCCACATCATTAAGTTGGTCAGATATTCCTTCATTCTTAAAGTCCTGTCCACACAAACAATAGCACATTTTAACATTTGAAGTTCAGACTTTAATAGTGTATTTCCAAAAATGCAACTGAGAGAAATTAATAGACATTCAACAAACTATAATTGAAAAGTTGGGTTTCATTAAAATTGAACTTGTATAGGGAGAAATGTTGGAGTAGAAAAGTGAAGATGAGGACCGATATTCTAACCTAACAATCCAAGATGAACTCCTCCAGCTTTTTTTTTGTCAATCCAATGAACGCATTTGATCATCACCAAGCTAGAGAGCACCCACCATGAATAGCACACCCATTAATAAAGGAAGGCCACAAGAAGATCACATTAGTAAATCTTTTAAATGAAAAACATATTAGAAAAAGAACATTCACACATCTGACATCACTATTATCAAGTTAAGAGCTTCATGTCAATACCCCATTTGTAGAAAGGTTTTACATTAGGTAGTTTCTCAGGCTGCCCATTGAGGCCTCCAGACTTGACTTGACGTTCACATAGCCACCAACTTGACAAATCTTTGTCAACATGATGTAAGGCTCCTAAAATGGCAAGTGTTACCACACAACAAAAAACTCTCCAAACCTTGGAGCTTTGATTGCTACCATCTTTAGAACACCACATAGCTTGTTGACAACCAAAGTTGCCAAGGCCTCTTATTCAATATCCTTAACAATAATCAAAATTGGGTAACCACCCTGAATTGCATCCTCAAGGATTCCAATCATGTCACAAGTTGTAGAGATCTTCTTATCAATAAACAATAGCGAGCACATACAAAAAGCACATCAACTTTAACACATTTTATTAGGCCTGATTTTGCTTTCCAATCACTTGTTACCAACAAGGCATTGGCATACAATGGTGAAGCAATAAAAGTACACAATAATCACACAAGCATACAAACATACAAAAGTAATTACTTACTCCTTGTTCATTAAAAGATTAGCAAGTTCATCAAACCATTCAATTCAAAAAGCTTGAAAAAAACGAAGTCTTCACTAGATAGTTTGCTAAAACATGGAATTAAAATTATTATTGCAAAAGACCTTAGGAGTGAGAATTTTTAGAAAAAATTCCATCTAAATTTTTATCAACTCCATCATCCAAACCCTAAAACAAAACAAATTTGAAAAATGCAGATGAAATTTACAAGAATTCTATAACTGCCTACAAACCATTGAGCTATATAGTCGTAAAGGCCATATGTTTCCCACAAGATGAGAATAATAATTCAAAGACTCCTCAATATGCTTATGGAAACAAAACAAAGAGGAATAGGGAAGAGTCTTGTACAAAAATGGAAAATGGAGGACATTCTTTAGAGGTGACCACCCAAGCCACTTCAAGATCCTCAACCCATACTTGGGACCCAACTGACATATTGGTTGCATTTGCCTATGAACAAGATTTCAAATAACAAAAAAAGGACTCAAATGCCAAACAAATAAGGAAAACCAAGTGTTTTCTTCCATGACTAAACCTCTAGCCACATGAAGTTGTACAAATAGTTGGAAATTCGAACCATATAGCTAGACATTTTGTATGCCATAATCTAGAAATTGTCTTTTCACAAGGAAAGAAAGAAAAAAATAAAAACAATTTTGTTTGTAGAACCTAAAACGGTTTCCAACTACAAAACAATCTTCCTGATCTAAGCATCAAATTTGTTTGGAGCATTACAACTAAGACGCATCCAAATACAAAAGGGAATCAAATTTAAAACATCTAACTTTAAACTATGCTTCAAGATGGAGATTGTGAGAAATTTTGTCTATCGTAAGAGAAGAGGGCGTACTGCCAAAAAACGCATGCATCATATGCTTAATTTATCCAACGTCTTTACAAGAAGCTCTCACTAAGCTCCCAATTTTTTCCTACCACTATAATCAAGCTATATCTCCAATCATTACCGAAAACCTTCTTCAAAGTTGACCTTTGCATCTGGCTCCCTTCTTGTTCACCAACCTTGTTAAGTTATCCGAATAATCATCTCACAAAATTCTTCATAGAAATGGATGATAGATGGACAAGAGATTGGGCATTATAACCCTATGAACCCTAATTTTGCCCTATGCAGCCTACGATTGAAGAAGTATTTAACGGGCACTTTTTTTTCAAATGAAAGTGATGCCCTGTGGCATACTTTAGCATGTTTGGACCCTATAAGGTGATTGTCTTATTGCATAACTTGTTCATTAATTAGATTAATAATTGATACATCCTACATGACTTGTGTGGGGCCACTTGTAATGACCAACCAAATGGAGGAAAAGAGGAGGAAACACTACTCACACCTTCCATGGGAAAAGAAGGTGAAGGTGGTATTTTGTATGACGTACAACTTTTGCCTTAAGAGTTAGAAGAAGATGATATTGCTTGACCTTCAACAACAAAAAGAACAACCTACAACCTTTAAGGTGATGATAGAAAATAAGAAGATAACAAGGAAACAAATGTGTTAAGGAGGCATCCTTACTTAATGATGGAAATGGCAAATTTGTTAAGGCAATGGAGACATGGAAATAGAGAGTGCAAAAAGGAAATTTGCAACTCACAAAGGTGTTGGAATGAAGAAAATGAGATTGCAAATTGAGGGGGTAAAGGTTAGAAAGTAACACCTAGCAAGAGGGGGGAAGATAGGAAGGGGTTTGAGTTTACAAAACAAGTACCTTTACCATGGTGGAAACCAATTACAACTCAGTTAACGGTTCATCCAAAACTGACTCATCATGGGGTTCCATCCGCCAATTTGCTAATGGAGTGTGTTGGTGGTTGTTAATTCACTTGGGCCCTTCTATGAAGCGTATCTCAAAAATGCAAAAAAATGAAACTAGATGATGATGGATCAAGCTTGCAACAATTGAGCAAGTTGGTGTTGTTGAATTAGAGGCAACAAAAACAACTCAAAACCTATCACAATCGAGAGGGGCTGTATCCCACCCAAATATACCTTGGCGTTGTTCCACCATCACCCCCATTCCATTTTCATGCCTCCTTAAATACCTACAATACCTACACATGGAAAACCACGTACTTGGTGAAACTTTGACATTTAGGCTTTACCTTACTACCTTGGGTTATTCGCGACCTTTAAAAAAGTGGGATTAAAACTTGTTGTGGACTTCCCAAGTGGTCCAAGGCCTTGTCACCTAGGATTACCATCTCCCGTTTTTCAACCTAATCATAGATTTTGTCTAGTTTAAGGACTTAATGTGCCAAGGCCAACACCTTGGGCCCTGTTTCTCAATGACGCACCACCAAGCTCCTTGATGGATTCACTATAAGTCCAAAGGTCACATTGGAACAAAAAGGAGTTGGGGCGCAATCCCTGGCGTGCAACATTTCGGGGGTAGAGGGGTGTATTGGAACTCCGGGATGGGGACTAGGAAGGTTGATAAACAACTCAATTACTCACACTTACCTACACAAACCAAACAACAAGTTGATTAATGGATAGCTGAAGCACTTTTAGTGCACGGACAAACCATAAGCAAACACATACTCACAAAACTCACCACGGCCCGAACTTAGGGGAAGCCACCACCTTCCCCCTTATAGTATACTCTGTGTTTGGCCATAGGACCAACACCCAAATGTCAATTTTTGTCCCGGGATTCCCAAGTTGGAGTCCCGAAATTCCCAAAACTGGGACTCCCACAACTTTGGAGACCCATAACTTTGTGTGTAGACCTTCGATTGAGATGAGGTATGAAGCAAAGTTGTAGCCCTCGTCAAGATCTTTTCAATGGTATGTGGCACATAACCTAAAAGCAAGGGAATCAGGGTGATTACTAGCTTTTTGTGGTCGGGAGTCAAATTGGCCATTTAACTCCCGACCTTTCTTTTGGCCATAACTTGTGTTTTAGGTACTCAAATGGGTCATACGAGCCCATTTTAGACATTTACATTCTAAGAGCTTTCCATTGATATAAGGAACTTTTCAATCCAATGAGTTTTGACCCCTGAAATCACTTTCTAAAAATTCAAAAGTCCATTGAGACTCTAACTCCCAAAATGGGAGCTCACTTGGGAGTGTGGAGGTTCATTCCCTCACACTCTCTACAATCCCGGGAGCATGAAATTTGACTCCCAGGCTCAATCCTGGCTCACACCTTTGCAAGCCCTTGCCTTGGTCACGAACCCAAAGCTAAGGTTGCGACACTTGAACCTTCATTTGTTGGCACTTATGTAACTCGTGAGTTTGCTAGATTGAAAATTGAACCCAGCCTAACATTTAGATTCGTAACCCAAGCCACCATGAAGGTTATTTCGTAATGGTTTGGACTTGGGCCCCAATTAGGCAAACCCCCACATTTGAAGGTCCGCCTAGAAAGGCATGTCATTATCCCCCACTTTAGAGATGTCAACATCCTTGTTGATGTTTTTTCGGGATGACCGCCCTCGGCACATCCATCATTTTCTTTCTCGACCTTTTTTTGGATTAACTACTTCTAACCGATAAAACCCATTCACATTATGTCTTTGTGTTCTCAATGTAAGAGGTTTTACCAGATGTGTCTTTTATTTTCACCCGGTGCACTCACCTAGTGTCTTCCTTAAATCCCCCTCACTTGACCATCTCTTTTATCTTTTGAATTCACTTTGAATTTAAACTTAGGAGTTTCGACCACCACATTAGACGAGGGTTGCAAATGTGCCAATAGATGGTGTTGGATTAAGTTTTATGGTCCAAATCCCCTTTACCCAAGCGGAACATGATTCGCGAATTCATGTGCAAGAAATCTAACTTCTCCATTCAAAGATGTGCCACTTTACTCACATACACACACCACCACCCTAATTCAACTTGATTGAGCCTTGAAGTTTTTTTATTTGAATTCAACTCCAAGTCCATTTCTATTGGTTGCCACTCCTCGCTTATTTCAACTACTTCCTCCCCCGTGAACCTTAGCCTTTTTGCAATCAACCACATTTGTGAAAACCCTTAATTACCCTCATTTGATGAGTAGTTAATTTTGTGGGCATGTTTCCCCATTTTTTAGGTTAATATCCTCATTAACACTTAGGTTGTTTGCAGGTGGGCCTTTCTTTGTCTTTAGAGTCTTCTTCACTCCAAATTCGTGATCCCTTTCTTGCTTGAACTTGTTTACCATTTATGGCAAGTGGTCTAGGTGAGCAAGTTTCATCCACACTACTCCTTATGATGACGAAATTGTGGGTTATCTATTGGATTTAAGAGTGACAAATTCATTCATGACTCTGTAGGCAATAGAATGACTTGGAATCAAAACCAAATTAGTAGCAAACCCCATCACAATGCAATTGACACAAGGCATAACTAGACCCTTACTTAATGTAGCGTTAGGAGTGAAGTTGTTTTGTGGATGAGTTCGATTTTTTGAGAACTTCTCCCTATGTGACTTAGATAATTTTGATGTAATTATAGGAAACACATTTTTTGGATGCCTACAAAATAGAGATCTTCCACAACAGAGGTAAATTGAGAGTTCGTGCCTAGAGTGCTTCTAAGTTAGTGAATTTAAATGCAAATTATAATTATGCATTGGCAGAAATGGGAGTGAATTTGGTTGCTTTAACTCATGAATTGAAGTCACCTAGTCTTTTGATTTTGATGTCTTTAAGGGTTTCTTAGGAAGAACCTAAACCACAAGGGGTGAAGCAACCCCCTGCTTGCATTTTGGATTCATTCAATAAATTTTTGGAGATTTTAATAAACAAACTCCTAAATGTCCTTCCACCTTGTAGAGAGGTTGACCATCAAATAAAAATGATGCATGGAGTGACCCCACTGTCCAAGGCACCTTATAGGTTAAACCAAAAGGAACTGGAAAAAACTTTTAAAACATTTTAAACAATTTTTTCATTTGGGGGTATATTTGGCAAAACAAGTCGCACTATGAAAATATATAGGGTTTTACAACTGGGCTTGCAATTGGGTTTTCTAGTTGTAACGGACATTTGCAACTCATGGTATTTATACAGCCTTGAGTGTTATCAAACAAGTTGTAATAGTTGCAATGGACATTTTTATGTCATATATAATATCGTATATGTGATGCAATTTACATGCAACTATATGTAACTTCTTTGTAATTAATCTCCACATCAAATTCTCACACACATTCCAATGTGGTGAACAAAATGCCAACATGGCATTTCATCCATTTGTTGACAAATGACGTATGTTAATACCTTTTGTAAATTATTTACAACTATTTTACAACTAGTTTGATGAATATAATCTTAAATTATTTAATTCATCCATTTGTTAAATGAATTTTATTCTTATATTTTACAATTAATTCAACAAACATATTCTTTCATTCATCCATTTGATGTGAATGGATTTTATCCCAATCCTTTGCAACTTGTTTACAACTATATTATAACTAGTCTAATGAATTTTTTTAAAATTATTTCATTCATCCATTTGAACAATGAATTTCATTATCCTTTGCAATTAACTTACAACTAAAGATGAAATGAAAATAAAGGATTTAGTGATTAATTTGCAACTAGGTGTTTAAATTTGGGTTTCAAAACAATTGTATGGTAGTTGATTTTAATAGTTTTAAACAACTAAATTACAACTTATAATGCAATTATCTAAACTTCACACAACCATTATCATGTTGTCTTAATTATAATAAATAATGTTGAATTGCATTGGACATCATTATTTATAAACATGAAATGGTTTTGAAACTTTAAATACATTTACATTCCATACTAAAGAATACATTACAACAATTTTTTTTAAAAATTCTGTCAAAAGATAATTTAACTATGAATCTAAACATAATGTTAAGCTATATATAACAAACATTTTTTTCTATTTAAACAAAAGATCAAATCATAAATATGATGACCTGCAACAATCAAATATTGTCATTTAAAACATTATGTTTCATAAATGAACATTTTATTTCATTTTTGTTGAAATGGAACTTGAGCCATGCAATTTTTTCAATGCACCTTGTCTACTTGAAATATGCCATGTTATGACATTTAGTTCCACATGTGAAATGAAATCAGTAACATATCATAACATTGTAATGTCAAAAATATGTAAATAATCCCTTCAACTTAAATAAAATTAATTTACAATTATATTACCACTAACATGCAATTTGTCACTAAAATGCAACGTATAAAACATTGATACAAATTAAACTATAATTTGTACACTTGCAAATAAAATCAAATACTATATTTACAATCAGGTAAATTGAATTACAATTTTAGGTACTTTTGAAAAAATATTACCTTGTATACATAATTTTGATATACATCCAAAAATAAAAACCTTCAACATTTAAGAGTAAGAACAAAAACCTTCAACATCTAAAAATAAAAGTAAGAACTTTCAATATCCAAAAGTAAAAGCAAGAACTTTGAACATCCAAAAGTAAAAATAATAACCTTTAACATCCAAAAATAAAAGTAAAAACCTTCAACATCCAAAAACATGAACAAAAATTTTCAACATTAAAAAAAAAGCAACAAAAAACTTCAACCTTTCTAAGAACAAGAACCTTTAACCTCTAAAAATAAAAACAAATGCCTTCAACCTCTCTAAAAGTAAGAACAAAAACCTTCAACCTTCAAGAGAAAAAACAAAAACCTTCATCTCGAAAGCAAGAACAAAAACCTTCAACCTCCAAAATAAAAAATAAAAGCCTTCAATCTCCAAGTTATTTAAATAAATAATATAACTTATAACAACATTTTAATTTTAATTATAAATTAAACAAACAAAAATAATCTTAGTTATAACACATGATATGAAAATTGCATCACCAAAAGACTAGGAAATACACAAAATGTTTGAATAAAAAGATTGTTTTAAAAGTTTATTTTGAATTTCTTAACAACAAGCATAAGCGCATGAAATCGTTGATGCATTCGAATAGATTTGTTGATATACTACCATGTGTCACTTGCTTAAGCATTTCGCGCCCAACTTTTAAATCTTTAAAGTTCAATGAAATACAATTGCATATTAGTTGCAAACAAGTTAAAATGTCATATATATTAGGCAGTGGAAATGTATACACATGGCATCACCATATGTGTTACTCAAGACCATACATTTATTGCAAAGTAGTTGTTGATTAGTAATTTAATTTGTCCTAGTTGTGATGTAATTGTTACATGCGACTAAAATGCAACTTGTCAACAAAGTCAAACATGATTGACTATAATTGTGTATATAATGCATACATTATATTGTACAAATATACATCTTACAACTATAATACAACTCCTCGATTTTTTGACATGGCATTTTATTTATTGATTTGTTGTATTTCCATGGGACAATTACAAGGTAGTTGTATATTAGTTATTTTGGAGCTTTAGTTGTAGGGTATTTTAGTTGTTGTGGACACAATTTCTCATAGTGTTGCCTTATGGGGCATCTATTTATTTGTGGATAAAAAGGACGGCAAGTTGAAAATGTGTATATAGACTACTGTGCCTTGAATAAAATAATGATAAAAGAATAATTATCCTCTACCTGACATTGACAATCTGTTAGATCAACTCAATGGGGCAAAATACTTTAGCCAAATTGATCTCAAGTCAAGGTACTATCAAATCCGCATCACGAATGAAAATTTGGGAAAGATGGTAATGAGGACCAGGTATGGCTCATATGAGTTCTTGGTGATGCCATTCGGGTAGTGTAACATTTTGTCAATGTTCACAACCCTCATGAACTCTAATTTCCATGAAAAGTTGGATGAGTTCGTGAACATATATATTGATGATATCTTGGTGTACTCCAAAATAGTAGAGGAACATGTGGAGCATTTGGAATATGTTTTGAGCAAGCTCCGTGAAAACAAACTCTTTACCAACATCGCAAAAAATGAATTTGCCTAGGAGGAGATGGATTTCTTAAGGCATATATTGTCATGAGAAGGGGTGAAGCTTGACCCTAAAATGTTAGAAGACATAAAAGACTGGAAAAGGTCAATCACAATCAAAGGAATACGATCCTTCCTAGGCCTAGCTAACTTTTACATGAAGTTTATAAAAGGTTTTTTCCAATTGACAAAACCACTTTTGAACCTCCTTAAAAAAAAGTTTTCCTTTGAATGGAAGGAAGAACAGCAGAAAGCATTTGAGGAGTTGAAAGAGAAGCTTTCATTCATCCCCTATGCTAAGATTCCTAAATTTCACAAACCATTTGAAGTCCACACCAACATTAGTGACTTCACTATTGGTGGGGTGTTCATGTAAGATGGACACCTGATTGCATTTGAAAGCAAAAAGTTATGTGGGGCACAACTATGATGGCCAAGTCATGAGAAAGAGTTGTATGTCATTATGTGTTGCTTAAAAATGTGGCAACACTATTTGGGGACACACAAGATTAAGGTCTACATGGATAACGTCTTCTTGTAATATTTTGAAACATAACTAAAAACCAAAGAAGTTGAGATGGCATGATACCTTAGCATTGTTGGATGTGGAATTAATCCACAAACTAAGACGGAATAATGTGGTCCCCAATGCACTAAATAGGAAGGAAGAATTCCAAGCAAAAAAACCCTCGACCAAGACCTAGGCATTATAGGCCATCTTCTAGGGCAAAAGCAACTTAGAACAAAAGATAAAGGAAGCTTACATGTAAGATCCGCTCATTCAACACCATTTTAAAAAGTTGTGTGAATGACAAAAGGTGAAAAACATCACCAAAAAATAAGGGTTGCTCATATGGAAGCAATCCCAAATCTATGTGGCAACAAGGAAGTTGTGCAGGAAAATCATGCAAGAGGAACACGATGTGCCCATGGTAGGACACCATAGGGAAATAGTCACAAGATTGGTTATAGGAAAGAGATTTTATTGGCCTAAAATGAAGCAAGATGTAGAGCATTTCGTGCACATTTGTGTCAAGTGCTGAAGCACAAAGTTCATATACAAAAATATATATGGGCTATATAAACTCTACCAATTCCGAGCAAGTAATGGGAAAATGTTTCCGTGGACTTCATGACCCAATTGCCTGAATGGAATGGAATGGATACCATCTTCATGGTAGTTGATTGATTCTCTAAATTGGCAAAAATGGTTTCAATTAAAATGATTACGACAACTTTTGACTCGACAAAGATGTTCTTCAATATGTGGGTCATGCATCACAAGATGCCACAATTTATCAATAAAGATGCCAAGTTTACAATGGAATTCTGGAAGCATTTGTTCCAAAAGGTGGGGACAAAATTGTCATTTAGTATGGTATTTCACCCACAAAATGACGGCCAAATAGAAATTGTCAACATGGTGTTAAACTAATACCTTTAAAATTATTTTGGTGCTGATTAGAAAGATTAGGGTGAACACCTAGGCCTAGTGGAGTTCTATTACAACTCCATGGCGCACTCGGTGATGAAGATGTGTCCATTTGAATTAGCGTTGGGAAAGGAAGACATGAAGTCAATGCACTTAACCATTCCCATGGGACAAAGAAATTAGTCCAAGGGAGTTGTGGATGATGGCCAAGGGGCGTGAAAAAAAATATGCTTGAACTAAGAAGCTTTTGGAGCAAGTTCAAAAATGATATGAAAAGCATGTCAATAAAACACGAAAGCAAGTTGAATTTGAGGTTGGGCAACATGTGTGGCTAAACATCCGAGATTTTAAGATGTCCGATGGATTGGCCCCACATTTCATTGCCAAGTACGTGGGCACTTATGAAATTTTACATAAGCCACATCTCAACGTGTACACCTTGAAGTTACTAGCTAATTTTGTGGCACATCCAACCTTCCACGTTTCAAAACTTAAATTGTTTCTATATGATAACCAAAGACCAGATCGAAAACAAAATGTGATTGAAAGTTGACCCATTGATCATTGGTTAGCTGATGAAATCAAAGGCATACTTTGAACAAAACAAACACACCTTAAAGGCAAATATAAACATTTATCTTACAATTAAATTTAATAAGTTGGAGGCCTTGCTTTCATGGGCCCCTATTTTGGCCACAAAGCCCCCTTGGAGAATCAACTTACCTTGGGCAATGCAGTCATTTACCCAAGGTGGTTTGGGGCAATCCTTTGCCAAATGTCCGTTGTTGTCACAATTGAAACATTTGACCTTGGACAGGTCTCGGTTCACCTTTTTTGACTGGCTTCTCTTTGGTCATTGACTTCTCTTTGTTGTTTGGAGGCCTTGGCTTCCCTTGGCCCCACTTACGCTTATATTACAACCCTTGCTTCCATTGCTTGGGTTGACTTGATTATTCTAGGTGACTCTATTTCCGACTTCACCTTTGGGGCATGCAAGGGCTTCATCCTCCATACACTCCACCATCTTCATCAACCCTTGGCATGTTTCCAAAATGTTAGTCCTTTAATAGACTATTGTCCAGCCCCATGGATTTGAGTCCATGCAAAAAGATCAACTTTCAAACATACTCATCTTTAAGGGGGACCACAATTAACATGTGACTGAAGTCCTAGATGTAAGTGGCCAACAAGCCCCTATTGTCCCCTTGGGTGAGTTCCAAAAGCTCCATCCCATCCCAAAACACCAAGTGGTGTGACATGAACCTTCCATCCAGTTACAACTTGAATTCTTCCCATGTGAAGGTTTCAAGTAGGTCGAGAGTCTCTTGCTTTTGGGACATCCAACATTCCCATGTGTGCTCCTTCAATAGGGTTTGAGCAAAATGGATCTGATCCTTATCAATTTTGAGGCAGTGTGTTTCCATATGCGCATCTATTTTGTGCAACCACAACCACACCCATTTGGTTTTAGTCTCCTTCCCAACAAAAGAGTTTGGTAGCTTTGCCTTAATGGTTGCCTTGGCAAAACCCCCACTTGGGGCACTGCCAATGGCACCCAAACCTTCCGCAATGCAACTCGTAAGCTTGGCCATTTCCTAGTTTTGTGCCATGGCCTCCCCTTGTTGGACCACAAACACACAAAAGGCTTCCACAAGAGCCAAAAACTCCTTAGACAAATTTTCCACCTTTAAAACCTCCTCCTTTTGCTTCTCAAGAGATTCATCCACAACTGGACGCTTTAGGGCCTACTTGCCCCCTTTTCCTCTCTTTGGCCCATTCAAAAGGAGAATCAAGGGGTCCACATCCCCATTCGACTAAAGAAGAGTGAAAGTCGATGTGCTCAAACGACTCCACAATTGGTTCAGGAACTTTTTCCTTCCCTTATGTTTCCTAGGAGCCATGGGAATTTTTGTCAGTGAGCCCATGCTCACCTCACCTTCTCCCTTTCTTTGGTTGACAAGGGAAGGAGTCCTTTCATGGGACTTGGCTTTGCTTGAAGCTGCCTCATCCTTCCTTGTCTTCTTTTTATTAGTTTTTTGTGGAGGAGGATTTGACGCTTCCTCCACCAAGTCTCTCAAACTTTGGGCCTCTTCATCAAGAAGCTCTTCACCCACCATGGTTTAAATTGCTATCATTAGCTCTTCCACGGCGATGTCTTTCTCTTTTTCCTTTTTAGTCTTGTACTTCTTCTTGGCCTTGGGTTCCACCACAACGTGTGTGCTACGCATTGGTTCATCTAAGGCCATTTGCCTTCACCTATTCACCTCCCTTAGATGCCTTGGAAGATTTTCCAATCAACCTTAGGAACCTATTCCGATACCACCTATCACACTTGAATATGACTTGGCGCCATTCCACCGTCGCCCCCATTCCATTTTCATGCCTCCCAAAATACCTACACTACCTACACATGGAAAACCACGCACTTGGTGAAGCTTCATCATTCAAGCTTACTTTGCTACCTTTGGCTATTCCTAACCTCTAGACAAGTGGGACTATACCCATTGCAAACTTCCCAAGTGGTCCAAGGCCTTGTTGCCTAGGATTATCATCTCCCATCTTTTGACCTAACCATAGACTTTGTCTAGTTTGAGGATTTAGTGTGTCGAGGCCAACACATCGGGCCCCCTTCCTCAAACCCTTGCTCGTCAACACCTATGCGACCCATGAGTATGCCAAATTGGGAGTCAAACCCAGCCCAAGACTTAGACTCACAACCCAAGCTGCCACGAGGGCCCCCCCCTGGTGGTCCAGACTTGGGCCCTAACTAGGGGCCCCCACACTTGCGTCCACCTAGAAGGGCATGTGGGAATGATTTCAGGTATGGTTCAATAGATTTGTGTCCATGTGATAGCAAAACGCAAAATTCATCTATGAGATATTAAAGTCAGTTGTTTGTTTTATAATGGTGGTAACTACTGCACATTTAGTAGCTGTATACTAGTTGTTCCTGGGGTCTGATTGGAGACAATGACACAAGATTCAGATATCACTCCTTGTCTGCATCCACACAATGAATTATGATTCAGAATTGCTAACCTAAGTATTGACCTTGCACCATGGTGATCTGAAAGCTCAATTCGTGATGTAGAGTTTTGCAGTTCTGATTTGGGTTTCCTGAGAAAATGTGAGAGTGATGATGATGATCCCCTACTGCTTGAAGCAGGAGAGAAATTCTTTCCTCAAGTGCAGTTTGGGAAGGTTAGCGAGTGGAAATACACAAATTTCTCAGGTGAATTGGCAATTGGTACATGAGAATTGGCTATGCACATAATATACAGCTCTCAGATATGCCGTAGATATTTGATGTTGATGCATTATATCCTCACAGCTTTGATCATGAATTTTATCTTTGCTGAAATATGTTGCACACTGCATGGTCTTCAAGGAAGGATGTCAGCAACCAATTTACCTAAAATTCCAGCTGCCACTATTTAGAATATACCTCATCACTTTATTCTGCAATAGATGTTTTTGACATCAAACATTGTGACAGACTAATATCAGGATCTAAGGACTGTTTATCTGCATGCAATATTTCCATTTCTTATCATCACCCAGCTGCATCTCAAAAGCCTTTCAAGTCACTCAATTTGCACCTTGGCTTTGCATATACTCCGTTGTCAAGTCTCTTTGCTGAACCAAGGACCAAGCTGTGTAGCTTGTGAGAGTATGGTTGAATCTCCAAAAAGATCACCAATATCCTCTTAGTCTTGCTTATAGAAGGCTTTCCCCCCAGAATGTGTCTATTTGCTTGTAGTGAAGTTGCATCTTATTTGCCTTTATCCTGCACCAAAGAACCTGATTTACAGTCAACAATGGTTAGATGTGCACCTAGTGGATGGGGAGCAGTTTTTCAAAGTAGAACGAAACCAGGTAGCACTTGAGACCTAGCACTGCCAACTAGAGGCTACCATACAAAGGTAATAGAGAACCTGTCAAAAGCTCAAAATGGTGCACAATGTTTATGTAAATTGCAAACCTGGAATGGTGCAAATGTGGTCAAGCTCTTCTAGTTTTGTTATGCAGAAGAAATTTTTGTTTCAATAGATCCAGTCCCTTACAGAATAGAAACCCAGGTTTTCATCAGTCATCAGCTGCTTTTGGAAACATAGCTCAAAGAATGTCCTGCCATTTTTTCCACTAATAACAATTGAAGTGGATATGGGAGCTATGCTTCCCTAAAGCTCCAGAGAAGACGACTATGGTTGTGCTACCACTGGCATTGCTGCAGCAAGTACACATTGGAAGAACCTTTTTTTGGTGCCACCAATCTCCTAATCAGTTGGCAAATCGCACTTCAGAAGACAGAATTTTGTGTTAGAGATAGACTGGCGATTTATGGAAGAGCGGCTATATATAGACATGGGACCTTTTTGGTCCCATAATTCTACCCGACTTCACTAATTAGGGTCCAATCGACTGCACTGGTCTGCAGCATTTGGCATCTGAGTGCACGGTGCAGGAACTGGTGAATCAGAACTTGAAGATGTGGAGGGACTCCCTCACGGACTTCAGTTTATAGAGGCGAGTGAAGCAAATTCAATGCTGCTAATTCCTGTTAGCATCTCCAGCCGCGCTCAATGTGAGTCTCCAAAAATATTTTTGGCATCCAAGTTTAGTTTTTTTTTCCTCCTCCAGCGTCACCCATAAAACTAAAACTGGGACTGCATATTGGTAGTAACTACTCCTTGAAACCACGTGGACCAATCATTACGGTTGGCCCATCACAAATAGGGATCAATAGTCAGGTCATATTCATTAAGTGCTATGAATATAGCAGTCACATGACATTAATTATTAGGCTTTGCTGTGCATTTTACCAAGTTCAGCATAATGTTGGAAAATGTTGGGCCAAAATCATTTTGCTCAACCACATACTCTTCATCATCCAATTTTAAATTGCTGGGCCACAAACTGAACACCTTTGGAGCTGCTCTTAGAGACCAGATAGACCAGATAGACCAGATAAACTGTTTTGTGGATGGTCCTGCAGGAGTTTAGGTACCGTACCTGCTGGGTCTGTTAGGCCAAATGAATTCAAGGCAATTTGGCCTAATTATCTGGGCAGTGAGTCTAAAGTGTCAAAAATTATGAGGGCAATTGACCTAACTTTCAGAAAAATACCAAAAGTTTCAGAAACAATATATTTATTTACTTAGACTTCCTGCAAGTAGTGAAGTTGGCAATAGCTAATTTCATTTAAATCAGGTACAATGTCATCTTCAAGGGGAAGATTGACGCAACAACTGCTCATGCATTCCTCTACATCAGGATCAAGATAAATGTACGATACATTTTTAGGGTCAAGGCCACTAGTGTGAAAAGGTTTGATGTTTGATCCTCTATGAGAACTGAAAAGGCACTTTATTGTGTTGGCACCCATGACCTCAATCTGAAATTTATGATCAAAAGCCCTCATGATCCCGCAATCCTGCCATCCTAATATAATCTTGTCCTTATGACAACTCACATAAAACAACCACAACCAATATAAAACCATCTGATGCATGGTGGGCAAATCTATCTGCAATTCAACATCTTCTAGAGCCCTGCTTTTCCCTAATTGCTCACATATAATTTGTGCTAATTGAAATGATCACAAAAGCACAAAGGCCATTGCAAAACCATATCACAAGGCTGCAATTTGGAGGTACAATTAGCCAATATAAGCAATGGATGAATGTCTGGGTGTTTGTCCTTCATGTAGTTATGGTATTCAATTGACTAATGTTTATTCCAACAATAAATCAACTAGACCATGTTCTAGTTATGATGCAGTCTTAGACAATGCTACTCCAACTCAAAATAAGGCAACCACAATCTCTGTGACAAACTCCTTGCAAGTTTCAAGGTTGGATTAGTGATTGTGACTTGAAGTCATTTTGAAATCACATCTCAAAACTCTTTTGCATTCAAGTGCTTTCATAGGCAATGACTTCTTTGTCCTCCCTTCGCAAACAATTTGGAAAGGAAGCATGTGCCCATATGATGCAACCAAAACAACACATGTCACAACTCATTTGTCTTGAACTCCAAGTTGTGCCACATCCTTCTTACCACATCTTTCCCATGTGTGTTCCCCTAACATAGGGACTAAGTAAATCCCTTGAAAATAAGGGCCAAAAATCACATTGGTAAGAAGCAATTGGACATTGCTATATCAATGTTTAAATATGTTGCAGCATGTTAATCTGCATTTTTAAATCACTAGCATAATACCCATGAACAATTTGATATTTACCATATGTATGAATTGAAATGAGACATCATAATGTGAACCTAAGGTCACATCAAACTAGATATATCATATGCATTGATATGGATAAATTGAGCAATGATGTGAATGGTACTTACTAGTTTAATCAATGTTCATGTAATTAGTGATTGTGATATTTCATATGAAAGCACATGATACATTAATCTAAAACCATGTATTTACCTTGAGTTTCCCAATCATTAAGGAGTTTCCCCATGTGCAATGTTAGGCAACATGTAACTCCAATTCAAATGTTATCTCATGAACCTCCTTGTGAATCTCAAAGTGACTGTAATTCTCTTTAATGGCCATGAAATAAACAAGTATTATTGGTTAAACAATCCCATCATGGAATGACTAACCAACTACCTTCATTCTCAAAAGTAAATCATAGAATGCCTTGACAATGGCAAGATCCATAAAAAATAAAATATCTTCATTATGCGGTCTTCCATTAGAAGTTCAAAAATATGAACATTCTACCATTTTTGGAACATGACATTTAAGGTCTCCACTTGTAGTGAACCAATTGTCCAATGTACCACATGAAAGCTTGTCATATGGTCTATTTGTGAACCCGTGACACCCATATGCCCTTCTAAAATAACAAACACAATCCCTTGTATTTTAAACTCTTTTCATTGTAGCAAGTATAAGCCTTCATAATTCAACAGAAAACCAATTGTGATATTTATCCCTTTTTTTTTTCTTTAAGCATTTTCCAATACCATTTCCAAGTTGCATAATTTCAACCTCAATTCTATTGTTTAAACATGATGGTGACTACGAATATTATGGAGGCAACAAGGGTGTTGTAAAATTTTCATCATTTCTTGGAAGATCAACATTACATTTGGGAGGTGGCTCCACCACTTGCCTTGTCATACTAGAGGTTGTGGACTTCAACCCCTCCCTTTGAATAAATTTCAAATTTTTATCCTTGTTAACTCTTTGGAAGAGGTTCAAATAAGTAAAGGCTTCATTGTGTATGATACTTGCGGGGTTGGAATGTCACAAATATAAATAATATCAATACAAAAATGAATTTAATCTTTATTTCTACAGTTCAAGATTCAATATGGAAAAAGAAGCAAGTTACCATTTGATGGTACTTGGGGAACACAAAGGTGTACAAAAAAAGGAATCTTGAGTTTTATATTCAATCAACCCATAATCTATCATACCATTTCCTATGTACAATCCTTTTAAGATGGGGCAGAAATTGAACAACTTGGTGGGTCCTCAAGCATTTACCAATTTTTTGCAAAATATTTGATTTCTCACATAACTTACAAATTGTGATTATAATGACGTTGTCTTTCAAAAGTTTAGCCCAACTTCAAAGTTCACAATATGAATTCCTATATCTTACCTAAAATATGTTTATGTAAACAAAACTCAAAATATGTGAGTAAAGGAAACAATGTAGGAGAAGGAAAGGTGAACAGTGCATGAAACAGATTTAACAATGACATTGTTGCAAAGTTGGCAAATTCTACTCCACACTTTCATAATGATGAAGGAAAAGAAAGTCTCATGTTTGGAGTCCTTTCCAAAATTGAAGCCCCAAGAACTAATTTTGAGTTTAGGCCCAATTTTGGAAAGATGTGATTACCTTTTACATAATATCCTAAAAAATAAAAGAGGTTGGCCTAACTACATTTGCCAATTTGTAATATTTAATAGGCCACAAAGTGGCAATTTGGCCTAATAGAGGTGGAATTGGTTCAAGCTATTCATTCACAGCTCTAATTTTGTTAAAACAAATATTCAATCAAGTGTGCATACAACATTGACCAAATCAATTGGCATACCCACTATGAATGTAGCCCCCATCATGGTTGTCATACCTTGTAATGTTTTGAGAATCCAATTACCAAAGTATCATGATAATGACAATCCAATATTACACATTTGACAACTAACCAAAGTATGTATAACCAATGGTGAGGATATAGACAATCGTAAGATACAATACTTTCCAAATTCTTTAAAAGGAAAAGTTTCCAACTAGTTTGCTAAATATGAAATTACACATCTAGTAGCAACATGGAATCAAGTACAACAAACATTCATTAGACAATTTTGTGAAATTTGAAGTGAAGGGCAAGCTATTGCAACTTTGCGTTATGCAAAACAAAAGAAAGATGAATTGATGGAGGACTATTACGATCGATTCCTATGACTATGTGTAGTCATTCCACAACAACCTAATGATATTTATCTCTGTGAAGCATTTAGAGACGGATTATGAACCAGAGTAAAAATTGTTATCATTAGTATGCCATGAAAAACATTGGCAAAAGTAACAAAATCTGAGATAATTGTGGAAGAAAAATTACTAGTAAGGTGAAAGAATATAGCAAGATATCATCAGGCTAATTTTGACAATGAAGAATCAAATGAAAAAGATGAAGAAAATCATTGTAAAACCAAAAAGAAGGATACTAAAGTACAATTTGACACTATTAAAAAAGGTGTTTATTGTCAGAATTGTTATAATGAAGGACAATTTACCAAAGAATGTAAACTCTTAAATAAGTTATGTCAAATATGTAAAAGCAATGAACATAATACAAATCGTTGCCCAAACAAAGTAGTGGATGGAAGATGTCCATTAAGGGAAATTGCCCCAATACACATAGTGCAAACTAAAGTACCAGTAATTCAAGAACAACAACAACAAATTTATAAAACACCACCACAATAGAATCAATTTGGTAATCAACAATATAATGGAGAAAATTAGCGTGGACAACAAAATCAAAACAATTAGTATAATCAACATGGTTATAACCAAAATAATGCATTTTGACAAAGAAACATAAGATTTTTTTGCTATTGTAAAAAAAAGACATGTAAGGAAGGATTGTCCTATTTGGAAGAAAGTTATGGAAGAAGAAGAAAAGAAGTCCAAACCAAAAGTTGGAATGAATGTGGTTATGATCAACTAGGACCAACCAATATTAAATGTTTTTGTGACCACGAGAGGTTAGAAGGTTTGTATGCCTAAGGAAGAAATTCATGAGAAAGAGTTAAGTCCTACAAGAGGATGATGAACCAAATGGGAATGAAAAAAAAATGTTCTCCAAGATGTAGTAAGAGAACTACAATCCATACAAAAGTTTGAAGACAAACCGTTGGAGTTATTGAAACATAACAAATTAGAACCCACCAAGTTGTAGGCAAATGGGTTGAGTAGAGATGCACCATTAAGAATGTCTTTGCCCCAAGATGATTCGCCAAGTGGAAGTTGGTTAGCAAAGATGACCAAGGAAGGAGATCACCTAGGAAACCATGCTAAGATGTCACGGTTAAGCATGGCAAAGGGACAACCAACAAAAGATTTTGAGATGACTAATGTCATGAAGTTGACGAATGGGGTCAACATGGCACATAAAAACAAGTTAACAAGTGAAATCGACATGACATAGAAAAACAAGTCAACAAGTGAAGTCGACATGCCACAAAGTGCATAAGTCGACAAGTGAGGTCAACATGATTGGGAAAACCAAGTTGACTGTTGGAGTCTAGATGATGGATGAAGACAACTCATCAAGTTTAGCTAATATCGCTAGAGATGACAAGTTGAACTAGAAAAATGGTATGAACAAATAGTTCGAAATGACTTAAGATATTGTTATGCCAAACATTAGCACCCATAGGAAAGGGATTGGTAAATCCACAAGACAAGAAGAGAGGCTCAAAAAAATTATTGATACAATCAAGATAATGTCTAAGAAAATACCAATATGGTTGAAGAAGAATATAGAACTTTTTCCACAAAAGAAGTTAAAAAGAAACCACTAGTGGAGAAGGATATAGTTGAGAATTATTGTGAGTTTAGAAACATTATAAAATTACCAGAAATGATGATGAATTTAAAATTGAAAGTTAAACTAGGACAATTATTAAGGATTTTTCCACAACTCAAATTGATAATGGAAAAGTATTTTTTGAAAATAAAAGAACCTCAAATAATTGATGTATGCAAAGTAACCACAATAAAAATCAAAAATTTTGATGAAGCAGTGCCAATGTTCAAGTTTGAATAAGGACATTTGGAGTTTGAGATGTATTACTAGATGGAGGGTCTAATGTAAATATTATTTCGGAGAGTTTAAGGAAGAAACTCAGGTTGAGGAAACCTCAATTAGCTCCGTTTGTAGTAAGAATGGTTGACCAAAGGAAGGTCTAACCATTGGGCTTGATTAGGAACTTGAAATTCAATTTGGCAAGTTGTGTTTATAAAATCTCAATAGTAATACTGAACATGGAGAATGGAATTGAGGCATATCCCATGCTTCTAGGAAGATCGTGATTGAAACAAAGAAAAACACATCATAACTGGGGTGATAACACCCTTCCTATTAGTTCTAAAAATAGAACAGTCATGCTTAGCACTATTAAGCATGTAAACATTAAGTCATCACAGTGGCCCAAAAATTTGGATAATGAATTTGATTGGGAAGAAGGGCTTTTCAAACAAGAAAAGGAGGAACCATATAAAGTAGCTCTATAGTTATGTCCTATAAAAGAAATAATGCCAAAAGAATTATATTTCTTACTTGAAATTGATTGTGGAATGTTATAACTAGAAGAGAAGAATTAATATCTAGTGTCTTTTTATGAACACCGACTAGGTGAAATATTAATTCTTGATGAGACAACAAATATAACCATCAAGGACAAAAAGATTATTAGGTAGATTATGACTATTAAAGAAAAACGCAAAGTTAAACTTGGGAAGCAAAAAAGAACATCAAGATGTATTAATTAGTGCGATTTTACCAACTACATTTCAATCCCAAGTCAAATACTTATTGATTGATTATAAAGACATTTGCATGGAGTCACAAGGAATCAAGAGGAATTCCTAAAGAAATATGTGAGCATAAAATTGAACTCATGGCATATGCTCAACCTGTTAAACAAAGGCATAATGATTCCAAATTATGCCTTCAAAGTTAGAGAAGATTTAAATAAATTACTTGATGCAATATTTATCTATCCAATTGAAACAATGCCTCGGTTATTTCCATTGGTCATTATGCTAAAGAAAAATGGTAAATTACGTATATGCATGGATTACCAAAAGTTAAATGCACAAACAAAAAATGCCCATTTCCATTACCTTTTTTTAATTCAATATTGGATTATGTTGTTGGACATGAAATGTATTCATTCATGGATGGGTACAGTATATATAACCAAGTCAAAATGGCTGAAATAATAAAGATAATTTTTTAAAATTTTGGAATGGGGTGCTTATGCATATGATGTAATGTCATTTGGGTTATGTCATGCTCGAACAACCTTTCAAAAAATAATAAAAAAGGCTTTTTTTAAATATTTGAATGATTTTATGCAAGTATTTTTGGATGATTTTAGTGTTTATGGCAATAAAAAAGACCGCTTGAAGTAATTGTGAAAGTGTTTGGAAGAATGTCTTGTCAATGGTATCAACCTTAATCCAGAAAAAAATGTGTTTTTTGTGTCAATTCTGGTGTATTATTGGGACACATTGTTTGTAATGAAGGAGAACTAGTGGATCCATGAAAACTTACAGCCATTACCACAATGCCAACACCAACTAACATCACCAAGATTAAGAGATTCCTTGGAGCAACATGTTTTTATTAATGATACTTCAAAGATTTTGTTAATAAAACTACACCAATGTGTAAGCTGTTTAAAAAGAATGAAGCATTCAATTGGGATGATGCATGTAATAACTCATGGGAATGGATGAAAACATCAATTACATGTTTACATGTACTAATTATACCAAATTGGAATTACATGTACATATTGATGCATCCATTTTTTCTTTAAGTGTTATGTTGTAACAAAATCCAGATAATACTATTGACAAATCAATCTACTATGCTAGTAGATTAATGAGTAGTGCTAAAATAAACTATTCCACCACAAAAAAAGAAGTGTTGACCATGATTTATGTAGTAAAATTTTTTTGATAATATTTACTTGGAAATATTTTCAAAGTTTTTATTAATCATCAAGTTTTGTTATATTTGGTGAATAAACTAGTCGTTACAAGCCACATTGTGAAATGGTTGTTACTTTTACAAGAATTTGATTTTAAAGTAGTTTACAAACCAGGTTGAATTCACTTTGTGCCAAACCAATTATCCCAAATAAGCCATGGTGAACCGGCTATTAGAGTCGAACCCCAATTACTTGATGCAATTTTATTCACTTTAGGTTGGTATGGTCCCATATTAGAATACTTACAAAAAGGGTATTTTGAAAACAATATACCGAAAGAAGAAAGAAATCATATTATTGTCAAATCTAGACCATATATATTGTACAACAAAGTTCTATACAAACTAGGATTAGATAGTGTTTTATGGCAATGTTTATCACCCACTAAAGCTGCTAAAATACTTGTTGAATTACATGAAGGACTACCAGAAGACATTTTAACATTAACACCACCATTAAGAAAATATTGACTTTAGGGTATTAATGGCCAACATTAAATAAGGATGCAGCTGAAATGTGCCAAATATGTGATATTTGTCAATGTCTTGGGCCATTATGTCGGAGCGGTAGTGGTCCCCTTGAACCAATTATGGCCTTTCAACCTTTTATGAAATGGGGACTCAACTCTATGGGGCCAATCAAACCATTAACAAGGTATACCAACAACCAATATATCATCATAGCTATGGATAATACAACTAAATGGGTTGAAGCAAAAGCCTTATGGGATAATATGGCTCAAAGTATAACAAAAGTCTTGTATGAGCATATTATCACATGCTTTGGATGCCCAATGCATTGAGTGAATGATCAAGGGAGTCATTTCATTAATAGGACTATGGATATATTCACACAGGAATTTATGATCACCCATCAAAAATCAACAACTTATTATCCCCAAGGGAATGGACAATTTGAGTCAACAAATAAAAATTTAGGCAAGATATTTGCTAAGATAGTTTATGCAAATTGAACAGATTGGGATGTTATGATATTTACAACCTTATGGGCATATCAAACGACATACAATGTAACCACTCAATATACCCCTTTTGAGTTGGTTTATGGAACCCAACCTATTATGCCAACAAAATACTCGGTATGTACTAAATGGATTCAAGATGTACCTAACAATGATATATTGAAATAACAATTTAGGTAAGGATGGAGGATTTGGTTCATTTTGATGAAGAACGTTGGCAAGTCGGAAAAAATATGAATCACATCCAATTATTAAAGAGACATAAGCACTTGATGACAAAAACAAAACAATTTTTTTTGAAGAAAGCAAATTGGTACTTTGGTTACCAAAGGCAACAAAAATTAAAGGAAGTAAGCTTAAGTTACCATGGGAAGGCCCATATAAAGTGCAAAAAAATTCAATAACAACATAGTGGAATTGAGTACTTTGAGCAACAATGACGTGGAGAGGGTGAATATTAATAAATTAAAAGAATATCATCATGGTGAAACACCTACCATCATAATGACAATCATTGTGAACATCAAAGGAAGAGTTAAGTTAGTATGGAAGAAGAATGAACATACCACACCTACCAATCTACCTTGGACTGATTGTAAAACTAGACCAAAAGAACTTGAACTTGAGCTATGGAACAAAAATGACGACACAAATGAAATTGAATGACTGCCAAGTGGTGAGCCAAGGTTTAAGGAAATTAAGACAAGAAAACATAAATGTAATTCAAGAAAACATAAGTGCATGAGAACATTAAAAACATTGAACCAATTGTACCCGCCCAAATTTGTTCCAATAATCGTTGCTAATACAAGTATGAGTAAGGGTTCTAAATTAAATAAATCTACTATGGGAAAGCAAATAAAGGATAACTCCAACAACCTACTCACAATGCCTATGGATGAGCAACAACCTTGTTGGCCATTATTACACTTACTAAACCCTAGAGAATAAGAGGAATTATGGCCCATCAAACACATGTATTCATTGTGGAAAGACGAAACAATGAGCGTATTACCAAGTGGAATTCCAGGGCATGGGAAGAACGGGATAGAGAGATCAAAAGAAGAAGAGTTGCAGTAGAGCAAGAAGTGTTGTTGAAAGAGGGAATTAATGGGAAGGCTTTTGCACAAAATTATGCAAGAAGATGGCATGCATCACGCTTTGCAGTAGTAGACAATCATAAATCTTGTTGTGAGAACACTAAAAAGAAATTCAAAGAATAACAAAACATGAATGTAGATGGGGAAGAAAGTAGCATTGATAGCTTAGACTTAGAGGGCTTTACAAGTTTTTAGACTCCAAGCATTACTATGAAGGATCGGAAAAACAAGCTTTGATGAAGAGAAGCAATCATACTAAGAAAAACATTTAGAGTATTCCAAGAAGAAGAGCATGCATAGTGCGATCACAAGCTTGAAGAAAGTTAGTTGCAAATGCAATAGTATTTGGAAGCAAAGCAATAGTTCAAAATACAACAATATTCCACAACAAAACAACAACGTTTGGAAACTCAAATACTGCAATTGAATTTGGATCTTTTCTTCATTAGATTGTATCAAGAGCCTCTACACCCTCCTTACCAACATTTTGTGATACTACTATGGAATCGAAAGTTCAATGTGTACAAGGAACAAATTGTTGAAATGAAACATAATTTGGAAGGCAGTAGTGTTAATGTTGCTCCAAAACGATGGCGTGTAAAAGAAGTTGAGAGGAGTATCACCATGGAAAGGATTTGGAGATGATTAATTTTGTCAAATGTATGCACAATATGATTTGGTATGTGGAGAGATGAGAAGTGAATTGGGCAAAGAAGGCAAGCCTCGCCCAACTTCGGAAGTTCGACTAAACTATAGTTGATTTTTCCATAGTCACAGAGATGATCTATAACTACCAAGTCACCAATAAAATAACAATGTTGCATGGAAAACAAATCAAATTACAAGTCGAAACTATTGCAAAGGTTTTCAAACTTCCTTGTATTGGAGTAGTTGTAGGGGGGAAGGAAGGTTACAATGTCTCCATTACAAAGTACTTCACAAGGGAAGAAGAGAAACGCTATATCCCATGCTCTGGATACTTGATAGCCAAGGCAAATGGACCTTTGAAGGTCATGATGTTAACAACCATAATGGAAGTGTTGACCCTCAAACAAGGTAACAAGCATGTACTTGATGCACTTGTTGCCATTATTCAAGTAGTTGAAGAAGGACTTGTCAATTGGGGAACATGGTTCATGCAAAAGCTACAAAACAAAATTACTATTCTTTACAAAAAGTTGGTAAACTAGGAAACAACTTTTAAATAGGTCTTACCTTAACCATCACTAGAAAATTCTATGTAGAAAAATGGGCCCAAGAAAAAAAAAAGTTTTCATGCTAAGAAAAAGAATGTAGACTATCATTGATGTGCGGGCTGTAATGCCAGTCAACTAGAAGAAGAAGGAAGGAAGGAAGGAAGCAGTAATTGTCATCATGGCAAAGGAACACCCTAAATTATTGCTACTGCAAAAGGGGGATACTCATTGTATTGCAATATAACATGTTGAACCACTACCAACACCAAGAACAAGTGAAGATATTGTAGCAGGTGATGGTGAGGATGAACAAGGTTTAGAGTAAGTCGTATCAAAATGGGAAGAGTAGAACATTATGGTCATAGCAACAAAAAAAATGGCTAAACAGGAGTGTTGTGCCACGGAGAAGCTACATAACCCTATGGAGACCAACATGCTAATAGAAAAAGCGTAGGAGCAAATCAAATCCAACAAGGCCAGAGAGGATAGAAGGAGGTTTGAAGAAAGGAACGAAGTTTTAATGATAGTTATTTCAACACCAATAGCCACTCAACCCATAACAGTCTAGAAGACACTGGAGGTTGAAGAAAGAGACACAAAACAAGTTGAAATGTCAAAATCAATAGGTGTTGGAGACATTTCGACAAAAACAATATATAGGATGGACGCAATTGAAGATCCAAACCAAGAGAAGGACTAGAGGATATTGTTGAAGAATTCTTGGTAGCAATATGAAGAACTCATAAGAAGGAGGGTGAACAATAAGAAAAATTCATTCAACAACTAAAGGCAAACCAACATCTTCAAATGGGAATTGAATCAAATGGGAAAATCAAAGTTTGGGTTAGGAGAAGAGTGTTTTTAATAGTAGTTGGCAAGTGCAAGGAGTTTCTAGAGGAGATTAGAAGGTTGATTGCAAAGGAGGTCGATCACATGCCTAACACAAAGATGTCTATGATTTCCTTGAGTGCAAGCAAGACCTTTTTGGTTAGGCATCTACTCAATGATTGTAGTGATGGTAAAGTGGAACTTCTTGAAGGTGAGTAATTGGAGCAAATCTAGGACAAGTTTTGTGAACTTAATTCTCCCAACGTTCATAACCTCATTGCTTCTTTCAAACATCATCCAGGTGGTGGTTACATTGATAACATCCTTGAATTGAAGTCTAAAAGTTGATATGACTACATCCAAGAGTGTTGTTTCCCTAGACAAGTTTTTAAACAAAAGGTGTTCATTTTCAAGATGTCCATAAATGGTGTGGGGAGTGGAGTGAGTCACACGAATGCAACCTTCCAAGGACTTGCAAAATGCTTGGATCATGTTTGATCATGTGAAGTGTGTGGCTAATTGGACAACTATGGTTTGTCATGTGTATGGTCCGACCTATTGCAAAGTGATGACCATTGCGGTTTGTGACATGCAATCTAAGGACACAAAGGCTCAACAAGTAATGTGGACAAAACTTAATGACACAATGCAAAAGCACGATTTTCAAAAACCGAATTTCAAGGGATTCATGGTTGATAGTGCACAAGCCAATTGGAATGCCGTGAGAATTGTTTATGGATTGGGGGACCTCTCTATGAGGATGATTGACAAGGAACACATATGTTTATTCCACTAGATTCAATCGTTCAATAAACACATTAAACAATTGATTAAACTTGAATTTCAAGGTCAACACATCTCTCTTTGCCACCAATACAAGGGTTCAAAATCTTGTGGGGAGGTTGATAGTTTGTATGCTCTAATTTGTTGTTGGTGGCTCTCTTCAAGGGTTGTTTTTGAGGTAGGTGTCCATGAGCTTGGCAATTGGTTTAGCTTCTAGCATTTTCGTTTTAAACAATGGGGAGGGTTCATGGTCCATGTGAGTATTTCATCTTTTAGTTTTCATTTACTCTTTCTTGTTTGCATTTAACATAGGAATTCCATTTGCTCTCCAATCCCATTTGCACTTTTGTTTCAACTTCATTGTGACATTTTAGATTTTGTTAATGTTTTTTTTCCTTTGACCTACATAAGTTCAATGATGAGGAATGGGCAAGCATGCCCACTTGTAATTTGGCAAAAATTGTGCATAACATTTGGTTGTAACAACGGGAAAATGCAGCATTTGTCTGTACATAACAATGTCTGATGACTATGTTCATGTTTTCAAACAATCTACATTGTATAAATAATACTTGCAAAGTGGCCCAAATGGGCAAGGACTTGATAAAAATGAATTGTTGTGGAAGACGACATAAGGATCAAATGATCCTTCCAAACTTGTAATTGTTGTGGCAAATTTCACAACTGGGTCACAAGTCGCCTCCCACATTTTGAAGGAGAAGAGGTGTTTAGGTCTATGAAATGACCTATTGATTGTCCTCTAAGTGTAGACGAAGATTCCCATTGTCCTAACTATGTGAATTTATCTTGTCCACATGAATCTATTTCAATTCCTTAACCTAATTTTGTGGAGGAATACACATTCAACAATTGTCATCTAGTTCGAGTGATTTGTTGCCTTTATTATCTTGAGGTGGCTGTGAGTCATGGATTATAATACCACAAATTGTTAAGCTTTGGTTCCATAGTTTTCCTTAGTATTAATGATTTGAATCCTCATAAACCTCCAAGTAATAATTATTAAAAGTTGAATTAGCTTTTGGATATTTCAACATAGAAGACTCTTTTATTTAAATTGATGCAAGGCTTAGTTAATTTTAGGATCCAGTAAACCTTGTTAAGTGCATTATCCTTTTATGTTGTAGAGAAAGGAAAGGGGATGTAGAATTAGATGTGATTTATTGATATATTAGAAATACAAGCCCATAATTAACAATAACATTTCGTCATGACAATATTAAATTAGTCTGTAAAATAATCTTCATGCACGAATGATGTACTTGAAATTTTTTTAAGATGTAGTCCTAATACATCTTTATTTAGTCTTCACTTCTATCAGACTCTTAAATATAATCAAAATCAAACTTAAGTATTAACATTTCCACCTGAGTGGCCTCTGGTGAATTACAACTTAGTAAACAACTTTAAGGGGATAGATCACAATTGCAAAAATTCCATAATGCGACGAATGGTGCGAGCTAGGTATTCGACTCAATGTTCCATGGAAAGGGGGTTGATTGGGCCTTGCAGCCAACGATAATGGCCATCACTGGGAACCCAAGTTCGACAATGAAAACGAACATTGTCATCTTCACATTGACATTCTTCAAACCTTTTTGGTGCAACTCCACAAGCAAGAACAAATTCTAAATAGATTCCTAAGGCATGTGGGTTAGGAGACAATCGACGATCCCATGTCGAACGATCAACTCGAGTGCGCACCACTTTTCTACACAGTTTTTTTTTGCACGATCGTTGGGAGACATTTACATCAAGCAGTGCTTCTTCAAGTTCTTCTTTTTTTGCTAGTGAAACTAAAGGATTCGAAGGCATAGCAACATCATCCACCATGACTAAATTGTCACCTGCATTAACAAAAACCAAGAGGGTAGCAGAAACAATGTGATACTTGTGTTCAGAAGGTGTCGAAATTTTTTTATTTAACAAATTAGGGTAGGCGTAAGGTGTGGGAGTGATGGCGGAACCTCATGAAAACTCGAACATCCTAGATTTAATGGATTCATCGAACCCTAATTTCAACGGTGGATCTAGAAGTATGTGGGGGTTTTTGTGATGCAAATTTTAATTCCAATTTATTATGTACTACATAATTAATTAGTGCATGGAAGAAAAAATAAATAAGGGATATCAAAAGAATAAATGGTACGCGAGGATGTTACTTTAGCCATTGAATTGATTTAATCAAGTAAGGACTCAAGGATGTTTGCTTGTTACTACCGATAAATTGTCTTAATAGTTAGTTACTTGAAATAATTAGGATGAAGAAGTGGGATGTGAAGGTCAATGGACGAAAAAGATAAGGATCAAGCTCAAGAACCTCATCAAGATATCCAAGATAAGGGGAAGGATGAGTCCTCCAATCCCATTAGTCATGAAGATTGTCATCTTATTTGATTGGAGGATGGAATTTTTTTCTGTCTCATTGGGCCCAATAATTCTCATCCTAAAATCAATTAGAGGGCAAATCATTTTCAATTCTCGTTGGCTTTTGAAGGATGAGGAGGCCATTGATTGGAGGGGAGGATTTCAAAGCTTCCATTGGGCAAGGGGAACAAACTCAAGGAGAGGTCATGGAGGCTTACCAAAGGAGAGAGGAGTATCTTGTGTTGAAGGAAACGAAAAGGAGGAGAATGAATGTGTGAGGAAAAGATTAGTTCTTATGTGTGGAAATGTGTTGTTCATGAAAAAGATGTGTGCAAAAAA
>Ga0116231_10002208_pt1 | contig 40737 bp, 33 predicted proteins | sample S1TSphgellanicum_2_FD_89695 | JGI IMG/M metagenome (GOLD analysis project Ga0116231, IMG submission 89695) | Host-associated microbial communities from peat moss isolated from Minnesota, USA - S1T2_Fd - Sphagnum magellanicum MG | ecosystem: Host-associated > Plants > Peat moss > Unclassified...
AGTTGCGCGCCGTAATTCGAGCTGCCGAGGACCCAGATCTGCGGCGCATGCGGCCCCGCAGGTTCGGCCCGGATCATCCGGAACGGATGGTCCGCCGGCAAGGCAAGCCCGGCCGTCCAGGCATGCAGGTCGCGCACCTGCTGCGGAAATCCATCCGCGGCCTGTGCGGCATTCGGGTTGAGCGCAAAGGCCGTCCGCCCGTCCGACCCCGGCGCGCGGCCAATCCCAAGGTCGATCCGCCCGGGTGCCAGCGCCTCGAGCACCCGGAACTGCTCCGCCACTTTCAGCGTGGCGTAATGCGGCAGCATGATCCCCGCACTGCCGATCCGTATGCGCGTGGTGCGCGCCGCGATCGCCGCCATGAGTATTTCCGGCGCCGACCCCGCCACCGCATCCGAGTTATGATGCTCGGACACCCAGTACCGATGATAGCCATACGCCTCACAGGCCTGCGCAAGCGCCAGGCTCTCGCGAATGGACACATCCGGCGAAACGCCGCTGCGGACGGGGGATTGGTCGAGAACCGAGATCTTCATGAGGTTGATATAGGTGGGGTGAGGGGAAGAACGTAAAGGCGGGCAGGAAGGACTTCTTTTTGTGAACAAAAAGAAGCAAAAAAACTTTGGTGACTCTTGGCCATGGGCTTTGGCGGCCTCTCAGCACAGGTTCGAATATCAAAGTTTTTTTGCTACTTTTTGTTCACAAAAAGTAGCGCTTCCTAACCCTTCAAAAACTTCTGGACCGCAACGCCATCATCTTCGCATCCGGCGTCCACCCTACCAGCGTCGGCGCGTCCCCGTAGAAACACAGCGCCCGGTCCGGCCCGGCGGGGGTCTGCAGTTGCACGCGGATCGTCCGGTAGCGCGCCGACTCGTATTTTTTCAACCGCCAGAACATGTCCGCGTTCACCCGGACGACCACGCCGTGGACCTCGCCGTCCGGCGCGCGGCGGAGCGTAGGGTAGCGGGCGCCGCGCAGCAGCACGCGGCGGTAGCCGCTGAGGCGCGCCGGCAATGGCGGGTGGCGCACCGGCCGGCCGGCGCAGCGGCCGAGTGCCGCCGGGTCCGCCAGGGTGCCGTAGAGAAAGAGCTTCATCCAAAAACCTCTGCAAAATGGCGGGCGAGGGCAGCGTCCACCTCGTCCATGGTGGCTGAGACCCCGAGCGCGGCCAGGCTGGTGACGCCGTGCTCGCGGATACCGCAGGGGATGATGCCGGCAAAATGGCCGAGCTCCGGGTTCACGTTCAGCGACAGGCCGTGCCACGTCACCCAGCGCGATACGCGCACGCCGATGGCGCCGATTTTGGCCTCGGCGCCGCCGCGTTCGACCCAGATGCCGACTCGGCCGGCGCGGGTCTCGCCCGTGATGCCGAATTCCGCCAGGGTCGCGATCATCCAGCGCTCAAGCCCGGCCACATAGGCGCGGATGTCGCGCGCCGGCACCTGCCCATGCGCCCGCTCGAGGTCCAGCATCGCATAGACCACGCGCTGGCCCGGCCCGTGATAGGTCCATTGCCCGCCCCGCCCGGCGGCGAATGTGGGGAAACGTCCCGCGTCCTGCAGGTCCTCGGGCCGTGCCGAGGTGCCGGCCGTGTAGAGCGGCGGGTGCTCGACCAGCCAGATCAGCTCTTCTGCCGCGCCGGCGCGAATGGCCGCGATCCGCGCCCGCATCACCTCGAGGGCGGCGTCATAGCCCGTCAGCCCGGGTTCCGTCCGCCATGTTGCCGGGGATTCAACCATGGTCTATAGGCTGCTCCGCCCCGATGCGGTCGTGGCGAAATGGTAGACGCGCAAGCTTGAGGTGCTTGTGGGGGCAACCCCTTGGAAGTTCGAGTCTTCTCGACCGCACCAATTTCTGTCCCGGGTAAATGTCATGGCTGGCCGGTTGTCTCGCACAAACGGTTGGCGCATGAAACACCCGCACAGGCTTGGACCGGGAGGGGGCGGATTGATGGACGAGGACTTACGCAAGGCGGCTCTGGACTATCATCGCTGGCCGCGTCCTGGAAAACTTGCGATCACCGCGACCAAGCGGATGGAAACCTCGCGCGACCTCGCTCTCGCCTATTCCCCTGGTGTCGCCGCCGCGTGCGACGCGATTGCCGCCGACCCTGACAGCTCCTTCGATTTTACCTCGCGCGGCAACCTCGTCGGCGTCATCACCAACGGCACGGCGGTGCTCGGCCTCGGCAATATCGGCGCGTTAGCCGGCAAGCCGGTGATGGAGGGCAAGGCCGTCCTGTTCAAGAAATTCGCCGGCATCGACAGCTTCGACATCGAGGTCGATGAGCGCGACCCGGACAAGTTCATCGAGATCGTCGCGAGCCTGGAGCCGACCTTCGGCGGCATCAACCTCGAGGACATCAAGGCGCCGGAATGTTTCAAGATCGAACAGACGTTGCGGTCGCGAATGAAAATCCCGGTGTTCCACGACGATCAGCACGGCACCGCGATCATCGTGGGGGCCGCCGTGCTGAACGCGATGCTGGTGCAAAAAAAGAGCATCGCCGAGGTCCGCATCGTCACCTCCGGCGCCGGTGCGGCGGCGCTCTCCTGCGTCAACATCCTGGTCTCGCTCGGCGCCAGGCCCGAGAACATCACGATGACCGACGTCGAGGGCGTGGTCTATAAGGGCCGGCCCAACCTCGATGCGACTCTGATGCATGTGGCGCGCGAGACCGACGCGCGCACGCTGCCCGAGGTGCTGGAGGGTGCGGATATCTTCCTCGGCCTCTCGGCTCCCCGCGTGCTGAAGGCGCAGTGGCTGCCGCTGCTCGCCCCCAACCCGCTGATCCTGGCACTCGCCAATCCCGAGCCCGAAATCCTGCCCGAGCTCGTGCGCGCCGGCCGGCCGGATGCGATCATCGCGACCGGGCGCTCGGATTTTCCGAACCAGGTCAACAACGTGCTGTGCTTTCCCTTCATTTTCCGCGGCGCGCTCGATGTCCGGGCAACCGCCATCACGGAGAGCATGAAGCTTGCCGCCGTCGAGGCGATCGCCGAGCTTGCGCGCGTCGAAGCCTCCGAGACGGTGGCCGCGGCCTATGGCGGCCAGGCGCCGATGTTCGGACCCGAATACATCATCCCCAAACCCTTCGATCCGCGCCTGATCATGCACATCGCCCCCGCGGTCGCGCGCGCCGCGATGGCCGCCGGCGTCGCCCGCAAGCCGATCGAGGATTTCGACGTCTACAAGCATGAGCTCGAGCGCTTCGTGTTCCGCTCGGGCCAGCTGCTGCGCCCGGTGATCGAGGTCGCGCGCCAGGCCAGGCCGCGCATCGTCTATGGCGAGGGCGAGGACGAGCGCACGCTGCGCGCGGTGCAGAGCGTGGTGGATGACGGCATGGCGCAGCCGATCCTGGTCGGCCGCGGCATGGCGATCGCGGCCAAAATCTCGGCTCTCGGATTGCGCATGAAGCCGGGGCAGGATGTGCGGATCGTCGACTTCGATCAGGACGCAGTGCTGTTCGCGCAGGTGCTCTCCGCGTATCAGGCGCTCGTCGGGCGCCGCGGCGTCACGCCCGAGGCCGCGGCCCGCCAGCTACGCCGCCGCCCGACGGTCGCGGCCGGCATGCTGCTTGCCGCCGGCGAGGCGGACGCCGCGATCTGCGGCGGCACCGGGGACTGGTGGCGCCAGTTCCAGTACGCGCTCCCCATCATCCCGCGCCGCGCCGGCATCGCCCGCGTCTATGCGATGACGGCGCTGATCCTGCAGGCGGGCGTGCTGTTCTTCTGCGACACGCATGTGAACGTCGACCCGACAGCGGAAGAGGTCGCGGAAATGACGTGTTTGGCCGCCGAAACGGTCCACCGTTTCGGGATCGCGCCGAAGGTTGCCCTGCTGTCCCACTCGAACTTTGGCGGCTCCAACTCGCCGAGTGCGCGCAAGATGCGCCAGGCGCTGGCCCTCATCCGCGCGCAGGACCCGGAGCTGGAAGTGGACGGCGAAATGCACGCGGACGCTGCCCTGGTCGAGCAGATCCGCGCCCAGGCGCTGCCGGACTCCACCCTCTCGGGCATCGCCAACCTGCTGATTTTCCCGAACATCGATGCCGGCAACATCGCCTTCAACCTGGTGAAGGCGAGCGGCGAGGGTGTAACCGTCGGTCCCATCCTGCTCGGACTGGACAAGCCGCTGCACATCGCGGTGCCGAGCGTGACGGCGCGCGGGCTGGTGAATATTTCGGCCGTGGCGGCGATGGAAGCGGCGCTGATGCAGCGAAAAGAGGTGTAGCGGCACTGTCGCACCTGGTTTTGTCTCGCCTGGTCCTACCTCGCCTGGTTTTGTCTCAACCGGTTTTCCGGCGCGCGTTTCAGCGCCGGGTATTGTGATTTGCATGGCCACTTGCGGTGCCATTACAATTTGATAGAACGTTTTTATTGCTAATATTGTATGAATGTTGTTCTCCACGCCGTCACCGGTGGACCATGGATTATGCCAATGCCCGCAAACCAGTTTTTTCTCGGCCGTCAACCGATCGTCGGCCGAGATCAGGAACTGGTGGCATACGAGTTGTTGTTTCGCTCGAATCTGGAAAATCAGGCGACAATCTTTGACGACGTCGCCGCCAGTACCGCGGTCATCAAGCACACATTTTCGGATCTGGGCGTGGACCAGGCCCTCGGCGACAAGAGCGGCTACATAAACATCTCTGAGGGCCTGCTGAGCAGCGATGTGATCGAGGCTTTACCCAAGGATCGTGTCGTCCTCGAAATTCTCGAAACCGTCGGTCTCACCGATGACATCATCGCGCGCTGCAAGTATCTGAGCGAAGCCGGCTTCCGCCTGGCGCTCGATGACATCGTGGGCCTCGACGACAGGCAGCGCGCCGTGCTGCCTCATATCGCGATCATCAAGGTCGACCGGCAGCATCTGTCGAACGAAGACTTAGCCGGGCTTGTCCAAAAATATGCTCCGTACAGCCTCACTTTGCTCGCGGAAAAGGTTGAAACGCAGGACCAGTATCAATACTGCCGGAGCCTCGGCTTTTCGCTGTTCCAGGGCTACTTCTTCGCCAAGCCGACGATCATCACCGGCCGCTCGCTGCAGCCCTCGACCACGATGCTGCTGAAACTGTTCTGTCTGACAGCCCGCGATACCGAGCTCGACGATCTGGAAGACGCCGTGAAGCAGGTGCCGGAAGTGGCACTTGCGCTGCTGCGAACGGCAAACTCCGTTGCCTTCGGCGTGACCGGCAAAGTCACCAGCGTGCGCCGCGCGATCTTCCTGGTCGGCCGCATCCAGCTCAACCGGATGGTGCAGATCCTGATGTTCGCGATGAACAGCAATACCACGGCCACGGCCAACCCGCTGCTGCAATGCGCCGCGGTGCGCGGGCGCCTGATGGAGGGGCTGGCTGTCACCACCGGCCGGCCCGACCTCAAGGACCGCGCCTTTATCGCCGGGATGCTCAGCCTGATCGATGTGCTCTTTCAACAGCCCATGAGCGAGATCATCGAGCAGCTCAACCTGGACGAACTCACGCAGGACGCGCTGCTGAACCGCAGAGGCGAATTAGGGGCGCTGCTGAGGCTCGTCGAGGCGATCGAGCAGAGCGACCAGGAGCCGGTCCTGCGGGTGATCGAGAAACTGGTGATGACGGATGCCGCGAAGCTGAACCAGCTGCATGTGGATGCGTTGCGCTGGGCGAATACGCTTTAAGGGGTAGAAGGCGCTTTTTTTTTGGAAAAAAAGAAGCGCTTCGTTATTTCATTCTCTCCAACACAGCCCTGGCCGCCGCCGCTGACGGTGTCCCCGCCGGCGCCTGCAGGCTCGCCAGCGCCGCCGCAAACCCCGCTTGCTGCGCCGCCGCGGCGCTCGGTTCGCGCAACAGCCCCTGCAGCGTTGCCGCCAGCTGCCCCGGCGTGCAGTTCTCCTGCAGCAATTCGGGCACCAGCGCGTGCCCAGCCAGCAGGTTGATCATCGCGACGTGCTTGACCTTGATCAGCCGCCGGCCGATCGCCGCACTCAGCGGGTTGACCCGGTAGGTCACCGCCATCGGCACCCGCGCCATCGCGAGCTCCAGCGTGGACGTGCCGGATTTCGTGAGGCCTGCATGGGCGGCGGCGAAGGCGTCGTAGCGCTCGGCGACGTCGCGCACGATGATCGGCCGCACCGGCCAGTCTGCGGTCTGTGCCGCGACGGCGTCCGCGACCCCCGCCGCGGCCGCGAGCACCGGCTGCAGTCCCGGCGTCCCGGCCGCCAGCAACGCCATGGTTTCGCGGAACACCGGCAGCAGGCGCACGGTTTCCGTCACGCGCGAGCCTGGCATCAGCACGACCGGCACGGCCTCGGCGCCCAGGCCGTGCCGCGCGCGGAACCGGGCCGCATCGCCGGCATCGGCCCCTGATTCCAGCACGGGATGCCCGACGAATACGGGGTTCAGCCCGTGGAGTGCGAAAAACGCCGGCTCAAAGGGCAGCAGGCACAACAGCGCGTCCCACAGCCCGGGGAAATGTTTCACCCGCTTCTGCCGCCACGCCCAGACCTGCGGGCCGACATAGTGCACGCGCTTCAACCCCTCGGCGGCGATCCCCTTCAGCACCCGCAGGCAGAAGCCCGGGCTGTCGATCGTCACCACGATGTCCGGGCGGCTTGATTTGATCGCCTGCACGGTCTGCGCGATCCGCCGCCGCAGATGCACGATCCGGGGCAGGATTTCGGCCAGGCCCATCAGGGCGATTTCCTGCATCGGGAACAGCGAGGTGAGGCCGGCCTCCGCCATGCGGGCACCGCCGATACCTGAAAAGGCGAGGTCCGCGCGCTCCGCCCGGAGTGCCGCCATCAGCCTCGCGCCCAGCACGTCTCCGCTCGCTTCACCGGCGATGATGAAGACGCGCGTCATGGGCCGGCTTCCCGGCGCGTCGGCGTGCGTCGCAGGCCTGTCAGTTCTGGCTGACCTGCGCGTCGATCAGCGGTTGCGCGCCGGCCACGAAACTGTCGATCGCGGCCTGCATCTGCGCCCGGCTCAGGCCGCCCTGGTTGGCGACCACGGGGCAGTAGGCGGCGACGAGATCATTCGTGAGATCAGCAGCGCTGATGCTGCTATTGGCGGTCCGGATGGCGCTGATCAGGGCGCGGGTGCGGTTTGGCATCGTCTCGGGTGTCGCACCATTATAGATGTCGAGCAACCCGTTGCCCGGATCCGCGATCGAGGCCATGTCGCCCGCGCCGGAAACATGCGGGCAGCCGAACAGGTCGGCCTGCTTGGTCGCCATCTGCGGGACGACGGCAATCGCGCGCAGCTCCATCACGTCATGCGGACTCGCATCCGCGGTCGCGTTATTGCCGAAACTGGTGCGCACGTAGTTGGTGACCGCCGCGATCTGCTGGTCGGACAGCCGGGCCGCGAAGGAGGGCATGGCCGGGCCGACGCGCCAGGGGGCGAGCCCGTTCAGCACCGCGCCGATGACATTGTTCGGCATGCTCGCCATCACCGCGTCGTTATGGGCGAGGTTGGGGATGATGGTGCCGAGCCCGCCGCCGGTGCGGCCATGGCAGCCCGCACAATTGCTGGCATAGACCGTCGCCCCCAGCGCCACCGAGGCCGGCGCGTCGCCGATCGCGGGCGTCGGCGGGGTGTCCTGCGCCTTGGTCTGCCTCTGCAGGAAGCTCGCGATGTCCTGCACGTCCGATGGCGGGAGCTGGCTCAGGGAATATTTCACGACCTCGGCCATCGGCCCGAACGCCGAGCCCTTCACCATGTTGCCGTCCTTATACAGATAAGCGACCAGGTCATCCGAGGACCAGCCGCCGACGCCGTATTCCTTGTCGGACGAGATGTTCGGCGCGTAGTAGGAATCGATCGGCGCGCCGGCATAGGCCTGGCCGAGCTCGAGCCCGCTCATGATATTGCGGGGCGTATGGCACTCGCCGCAATGGCCGAGCGCCTCGGTCAAGTAGGCGCCGTTCTTCATATGGTCGTCCCAGCTGGCGTCCATATGCATCGGGCCCATATGCGGGAAGAAGAACAGCATCCGCCAGCCGAGCAGCACCGGGCGCTGGTTGAAGGGAAATTCCAGCGTGTTCGCGGTCGGCTGCACGCTCTCCGGCGGCAGCGAGAACAGATACGCCTTGATCGCCATCACGTCGGCGTAGGAGAGCTTCGTATAGGACGTGAAGGGCATCGCCGGGTAGATGTAGTTGGGGAACACGACGAAGGACCGCCCGGGCATGATCCCGTAATGGATGGCGTTCCAGAACTGCTTATCCGTCCAGTTGCCGATGCCGGTCGCTTTGTCCGGGGTGATGTTGGGGGAGGCGAGGCCGCCGAACGGCGTGTTCAGCACGAGCCCGCCGGTATACGGCGCATGGTTGGGGCCTGAATGGCAGGGCATGCAATCGGCCGCATCCACCAGATATTTGCCGCGGGCGATCAGCGCCGCTGGGTCGCTCGGCGTGTTCAGGCTGGCCGCGGGGTAGTCGGCCGTGTCATCGGCGCTGGCGAAATGCGTCGCCGCAACGCCGCCGAGCAGCAACAGCAATGCGGCGGTGGCGAACCAGGTGCTGCGGGCGCGCAGGAGTGACAGAGCTTTACGCATGGACATACCCCGTTTTTCTGACCCTTATTTCGCTATAAACGGGAATCTATCAAGAGCGTAAGTTTTCGGTCAGGTTCGCTGCTCTGGCGCGGGCTCGCCATACAGCGCCGCCGGGTCGACCTCGGGGGCCGCGATTTCCACCGGCGCGCCGTCGCGCATCGCGGTATAGAAACAGCTTCTGCGCCCGGTATGGCAGGCGACGCCCTTCTGGTCGACAAGCAGGAGCAGCGTGTCGCCGTCGCAATCGACCCGCATCTCCACGAGTGTCTGCACCTGGCCCGAGCGCTCGCCCTTGCGCCACAGATTTTGCCGCGACCGCGAGTAGTAGCACACCCGCCCGGTCCGCAACGTCTCCTCGACCGCTGCCGCGTTCATCCACGCCATCATCAGCACCTCGCCGGAATCGTGCTGCTGGGCGATGGCGGGGATCAGGCCGTTGATGTCGAAGGTGAGGCGGGGGAGGAGGGGGTGGGTCATGAGGAGACTCCGGGTGCCTGGCGGGCCGGCTTGAGCGCCGTCAGATAGATCATTCGTTCGATCGAGATATTGCCGCCGGCTTGCAGCCGGGGACGCAGCGCCTGTTCAAAAATCTGCCGCTCGGCCGGTGAAAATTTCTGGCTGAGCACGTCCTTCAATGTTGGTGCCAGCGGGTGCGGAGATTTGTTGAGAAACACCTCCCACGGCATCGGGCGGGCGGTGCGGACGTCGATATGCAGTTCTAGATGCACGTCGGTGAACCCTGTCTCTCTCGCATATCGGACAAAATCGCGTTCGGTGTAGTTTGTGATGGCCGTGCGTTCCAGGCCCGCCTCGTCATCGGGAAACTGCGTGGCTTTCCAGCGGTGCAGCAGCGGCAGCACCGGTTCGACGACATCCGCCGCCCGCTGGTCCAGCACGCGTTTCATGGCGATCACGTCCAGCGCCTCATCGCGGAACAGGGGCTCCGCGATCGAGAGCCTGCCCCCCGGCTTCAGGACGCGAAAACTTTCCGCGAAGGCCCGAGCCTTCTTGTCGACATAAGCGAGGACGGCGCGCGACGTAACGACATCGGCGCTGGCGTCGGGCACCGGTGCGAGATCGTCGGCGGCCGCCACCAGGAACCGGCACTGCGACAACACGCCGGCAGCGGCCGCCTTGGCCTGTGCGGCATCCAACAATGGTTGGGAGATGTCGGTCATGATGATGTTGAGCTCGGCGCCGATGCGTTCGATGGCGCGCAGGCCGACCACGCCCTCGCCCGCGCCGAGGTCAAGCAGGGTCATCCCCGGCTGCAACGCCGCCGCATCCAGTATACGATCCACATAATCCGTGACCTTGCCGCGCATTTGCGCCTCGTGCGTGGCATCACCGCCATGCCGGTGATGCCGGAGCCAGTCCAACCAGATATCGGCGGTTTCGGTCATAAATGATCCTCAGCCGATGCAGGGCGCGTCGGCGGCGTCTAATCGTGAAGCGTGTGCAGGTACGCAACGATATCCGCGGCCTCGGCCGGGCTCAGCCGGCCGGCCCATGCCGGCATTGGGTGGTCGAGCGGGGCGCCGTCCTGGTCCTTGGCCTCGAGTATGGCGCGCATAATCAGCTTGTCATCGCCGCGATAGGTCTGCTCCAGACCGGGCGATTGCAAGTCGGCCGACACGGCTGCGCCAAAATGCACACCGCCGGCGCCGGACGCCAGATGGAAGACCGCGCAGTCGGCCGCGTAGAGCATCCGCCCGGTGGCAAGCGAGCCGCCGGCGGATGTCATCGTCGCGCTCTGCATGGTCTGGGCTTGCGCCGCGCCAACCGCGAAGGCGCCCAAAAAGGAGACCGCGACCAGAAGGTGCAGCCGATATGCCCGACATTTCATCCCGTTGCGGCTCCCTAACAATGCAAAGTTCCAAGCATTGATAGCAGCGATGACCTGACTTGCAACGCCTTGCCTTTTGCGCGGCCGGCGGCCGCGATGCTGTCAGCTATGGGCTTTTAAAACTGAACTTTGCGCCGACCTCGCCCGTGGCCAGGATATGGCCCTGCATCGCCCGCAGCACGGCGGGGGCAAAGAATTGCCCGCTGAGCCCGAGCGTTTTCACATCGAGCGCATAGACCTTGAAGACATAGGTATGCACCAGCAGGTCGTTGCCCGGCGGGCAGGGGCCGTCATAGCCGCCATAGGGCCCTTTCATGGCGGCCGGCATCTTTGGATTTTTGTTGAAATACGGCCAGTAGTCGTTGGTGCCGCGGATGCCGACCTTGCCCGGGCCGATCGGCTTGCCGCCAGGCACGAAGCCGTCCCCGTCCTCGCCGGCAGCGAGATGGTGAACGCTCGCGGGAATGTCGATCAGTTCCCACTGGTAGATGTTCATCCGTGGCGCCGCCACGGGAATTGTGACACCGGGCTTGTTCATCAGCGAGAGATCCGCGACGACGTCGGGATCGACCATGATCACGGCGTAGGATTTCGTGCCGGCGGGCCCGGCCGACCAGCGCAGGCCGGGGCTGATGTCATGCGGTGTCTGCGGATATGTCTTGGGCAGACAGAAGGCCGCGGAGACCGGCAGATGGCCATCCGGCGTGAGGCCCTGCAGGTGTACGGAAAGTGCGGGCCGCGCGGCGGCGGCGTGCAGGCAGACCAAGGCTACAGCGGCGCACAGCCCGGTGCGCAGGTTGAATTTAGTCACGTGTATGCTCCACTCATGTTGATCTCGGGTGACTGGTGATTTTGATAACCTACCGCCGGAGCCGGCGCGCCCTCAATCGGGCATCCAACTCGGCATGGCGGGTGTCGCGCAAAGCAAGCGGGGCCAGCCTGCGAGTCAATTCTGCGGTATCCAGGATCTGCCCTCCCCGAGCTTCATTCATTTCGGACGTGTTGATTTCATTCGGATGGGTCGTCCTGCACGCGCTACCCGAGCACCGTCAGCAATGCCGCCAGAAACGCGTCCGGCGCCTCCTGCGGTATGTTATGCCCAACACCGGGCAGCACACGCCGCTCATACGCCCCCACGAATTTGTCGCGATGCGTATCGTCGGCACTTGGCGGTCCCACGCCGTCACCCGCGCCCCAGAGTGCGACCGTCGGCACGCCGATCGTGGGTTGCGCCGCCAGTGCCGCTTCGGTTTGCGCGTAGAGGGCATCCCCCGTCACGTACCCAAACCGATGCCGGTACGAATGCAGCACGACGTCGACAAAATCCGGGTTCTCGAACGCCGTCGCCGTTTGCGCGTAGACCGCTTCGGTGAACGCCCAGTCCGGCGACCACAGGCGCCATAAAAAACGCCCCAGTTCGTAGCGGTTCTCCGTGAGCCCAGCCCGCCCGCGCTCGCCATGAAAATAATACTGGTACCACAGCCTGTATTCGGCCTCCGCCGCCAGCGGGCTCGCTGCCGCCGCGATGTCCTGGATGTTGTACCCGTTCCCCGTCACCAGGCACCGCACCCGGTCCGGCCAGAGTGCCGCCAAAATGCACGCGGCCCGGCCGCCCCAGTCATAGCCGGCCACAGCCGCCCGCGGAATTTCCAGGGCATCCAGCAAGCCCAGAAGGTCATGCGCCAAAGCCGCCTGCTGGCCCGACCGCATGATCCCCGGATGCAGCCGCGTCGGTCCGTACCCGCGCAGAAAGGGCACGATCACCCGGTACCCGGCCGCACCCAGCGCCGGCGCCACCTCGTCATAGGCGCGCGGTGAGTATGGGAAACCGTGCAGCAGCACGACGGCGTCCGCAGTCGTGGAGCCGTGCTGCTCGTAGGCGACCTCAAGGGAAGACAGGCAAGCAACAAGCATAAGGCAAGCAAGCGCTTCTTTTCTCAAAAAGAGAAGCACAAAACGTCCGGACTAATACTGAGACGGAATGCCGCCAGATCCCATGGCCGAAGGGCATCAAAGTTTTTCTGCTACTTTTTGTTCACAAAAAGTCGTCTTCCTTGCCTCCTTCCTATTGCACGACAGCAGGTCTAAGACACCCGCATAATTGGGGAGACGTTATGACGATCCTGATCATCGTCCTGTTGCTTGTGCTCGGCCTGCTCACCGCGGTCTACCTGCACGACACCCGCCAGACCCACCACACCATTTTGCGCAACTTCCCTGTCATCGGCCATGTCCGTTACTTCGCCGAAACCTGGGGCGAGTACATGCGCCAGTACCAGTACCTGCCGGACTGGGCGGAGCGGCCGTTCAACCGGCTCGAGCGCTCCTGGGTCTATCGCTCGGCCAAGGGCGTCTCCAACCTGGTCAGCTTCGGCTCCGAGAACATCCCGAGCTTCGTGTTCCGCAACGCGCCGTTCCCGGTGCTGGACGAGGAGAAAAAGAGCTATCCCGGCAAGCTGATCGGCATCGCCGCCGGCCCCGGCGCCTGCCGTACCCCCTATGTCGCCAAGAGCTTTTTCAACATCTCGGGCATGAGCTACGGCGCGCTGAGCCACGCCGCCGTCACCGCCCTCTCGAAGGGCGCCAAGCTCGCCGGCGTATGGATGTGCACGGGCGAGGGCGGGCTCTCCAAATTCCACCTCGAGGGCGGCGGCGACATCGTCATGCAGATCGGCACGGCCAAATACGGCGTGCGCGACGAGCACGGCGAGTTATCGCCCGCGCGCCTGCGTGAGATCGCGGCCTACCCGCAGATCAGGATGTTCGAGGTGAAACTCGCCCAGGGCGCCAAGCCCGGCAAAGGCGGCATCCTGCCGGCCAACAAGGTCACCGCCGAAATCGCCGCCATCCGCGGCATTCCCGTCGGCCAGGACAGCATCTCGCCCAACCGCCACCGCGACATCGGCAGCATCACTGAGCTCGGCGAGTTCATCGCCCGCGTGCGCGACATCACGGGCAAGCCGGTCGGCGTGAAATTCGTCGTGGGCGATCCGGGCTTCGTCGATGAGTGGTTCGCCGATTGCGCCTCGGTGCCGGCGCATTGCCCGGACTACGTCCAGGTCGATGGCGGGGAGGGCGGCACCGGTGCGGCGCCGGCACCGCTCGCCGACTATGTCGGCCTGCCGATCACCCAGGCCCTGCCCATGGTGGCGGCGATCCGCGACGAGCACGGCCTGCACGACCGCATCCGCATCATCGCCGCCGGCAAGCTCGTCACACCGGACAAGGTCGCCTGGGCCCTGTGCATGGGGGCTGATTTCGTGTCCTCGGCACGCGGCTTCATGTTTTCGCTTGGCTGCATCCAGGCGATGAAATGCGGCACCGGCCATTGCCCGACCGGCGTGACGTCGGTCGATCCACGGCTGATCGCCGGCCTGGACCCGACCGATAAGGCGGTCCGTGTCAGCCGTTACGCGCGCCGGGTGGCCGACGAGGTGGAGATCATCGCGCATTCCTGCGGCCTGCCCGACGTGACCGGATTTTCGGCGCGGCATGTCACCGAGATCGAGCGCGGGGTTGGCGGGTTCAGGAATCATGCCGGGTAGGGAAGCGGTTCTTTTTTGAAAAAAAGAACCAAACAACGTCTGCTCCTGAGTGCAGGGAGCCAGCCAGATCCCCCGCCCGAAAGCCATCAAAGTTTGTTTGCTACTTTTTGTTCACAAAAATTATTGCCTACCTTGCTTTACTCCGTCTTCCTTATCCTCCTCTTCCACATCGAAACCGCGCACTGGCTACGGGTTAGCGCGCCCGACGGCGTCCTTGGGCTGCCCACAGGCGATTTTTCCAACCTCTGGGCCGCCGGCAGCCTCTCGCGGACCCGTCGCTTCGCCGTACTGTACGATCCGGCTGCCTTCCAGGCATGGAAGGCAGCCGCCTTCGGACATCCGGTACTGCGCAATGACTGGGTCTATCCGCCTCTGGTGTTGCCGCTTGCCGCGGTGGTGTCACTCCTCCCGCTGCCGCTCGGGTTCGTGCTGTGGAGCGTCGGAACGATCGCGGGAATGGTGGCGCTGCTACGCCGTGCTGGGCTCGGCGGGGCTGCCGTGTCCTTCGTCCTATGCAGTCCGGCGAACTGCCTTTGCCTCATCTATGGCCAGTTCGGCGGTCTACTGGGCTGCCTCGTCGTCACGAGCCTCGTGCTGGCGGGACGCCGGCCGATCCTCGCTGGGGTGATGCTGGGGCTCGCGGCGCTGAAACCGCAGCTTGGCTTGCTCACGCCCCTCGCGCTCTGCGTGCGCGGCCGCTGGCGGGCACTGGGCGCCGGTGCGGCGACGTGCCTGGTCCTCGCAGCTTTACCGGCGGGTTTATTCGGTGGCGCTTGTTGGCGCCTCTACCTTACCAGCGGGCTGGCGGCGGCCCGCCATCTGGTCGTCCAGCCCTTCGGCGCCGGCTACCAGCTGACCGGCACATCGGTGTTCTGGATGTTCCGCAGTTGTCATGCCGGCGTGGCATTGGCAGCCTTCGCACAAATTGCGGCGGCGCTGGCGGCGGCTGTCGCGGTGATCGCGGTCTGGCGCCGGGACAACGATCCGCTCGTCCGGGCGGCGCTTACCGCGATTCTGATGCCGCTGGTCGCCCCCTACGGCTTTGCCGCCGACATGGTGGGCTATTCGATCGGCCTCGCGGTGCTGACAGCCCGTCGCGGTGGCGTTACGTTGGTCGACTCGTTGCTCTGGCTGGCGCCAGGCTATGCCGCGCTGGCTGCCGCCATCACCGGTCGCGAGCTCATGCCGCTGGTTGTCCTCGCCGCGGCGCTCAGGTTCGCGCGGCGGTGACCTGGCTGACCCGCCCGCCGGTGAGCGGCGCCGGCACCCCCGTCGTCGTCGGTAGCGACAGCGGCAGGCCGTAGAGCGAGCGCACCGCGAGATAGGCAAAGCACTGCGCCTCCAGCGCGTCGCCGTCCCAGCCGGCGGCTTCCACAGGTTCCACGGGGACCGCGAACCGTGCTGCCAGTGCCGCCATGATCGCCCTGTTTTTGCGCCCGCCGCCCGCGACCAGCACGCGCGAGGGGGCGGCCGGCAGCGCGACCCGGGCGATCGCTTCGGCGCAGAACGCGGTCAGCGTCGCCGCCGCATCGGCGGGCGCCAGACCGTCCGTCGCCTGCGCGATCAGCCCCGCAAATGTCAGCCGGTCCAATGATTTGGGCGGCGGCCTTGAAAAATACGGGTGCGCCAGCAGCGCCTTGAGCCGGCTCGGATCCGCCATCCCCGCCGCCGCCAGCGCGCCGTCGGCATCGTAGGGCTTGCCCAGGAATTTTTGCGCGAGGTCATCGAGCGGCCCGTTGCCCGGGCCCGTATCGCAGGCAATGATCTCACCGCCCGGCCCGAGATAGGTGACGTTGGCGACCCCGCCGATGTTCACGACCAGCAGGGGCTTGGGCAGGGCTGCCGCCATCGCGGCGTGGAACAGGGGGGCGAGCGGCGCCCCCTGGCCGCCCGCCTGCACATCGGCGGTCCGGAAATCATGCACGACCGGCATGCGGCAGATGCGCGCCAGGGCCGCCGCATCGCCGATCTGCCATGTGACCCCCCGCTCGGGCGCATGCAGGATCGTCTGCCCATGCATCCCGATCACGTCGGCGGCGCGCCCGAGCAGCCCGACCGCGATCGCGTGGTCCTGCGTCAGCCGCGCGGTGACATCGGCCAGCAGCGGGTCATCGCGCCCGATCCCCGCGGCGAGGTCCAGCAGCCGCCGGAGCTGCCGCCTGAAATCATCCTCGTAGAGCAGCGTCGCGGTCGGGCCGAAACGGCTGATCACCTGGCCGTCAGTCTCGATCCAGGCCGCGTCCACGCCATCGAGCGAGGTTCCGGACATCAGGCCGATGGCCCGCAGCTTTTTGGCTTCCATGCCCTGTGATACGCGCGCCCCCGGATTTGGTTAAGGGTATGCGGCTGTGCTACCTCGCGCCGGATAGGAGTTTGGCATGGCGGCTGACAAGGCGAAAAGCAGTTTTCTGACCGAGGCGAAGGCCCGCGGCTTTGTCTTTCAGTGCACCGACGAGGCTGCCCTCGACGAGGCGCTGAGCGGCGGCACGGTCAGCGGCTATATCGGGTTCGATCCGAGCGCCACGAGCCTGCATGTCGGCAACCTCGTGCAGATCATGCTGCTGCGCCTTTTGCAAAAGCACGGGCACCGGCCGGTCGCGCTGGTCGGCGGCGGCACCGGGCTGATCGGCGATCCGACCTTCCGCGAGGAAGCCCGCCAGCTGATGACCGCCGAGACGCTCGCCCAGAACCTCGCCGGCATCCGCCGCAACATCGAGCCGTTTCTGCGGTTCGGCAGCGCTCCCGGGGATGCGATCATGCTCAACAACGCCGACTGGCTCGGCAAGCTCGGCTATCTCGAGATGCTGCGCGAGGTCGGCCCGCATTTCTCCGTCAACCGCATGCTCTCCTTCGACTCGGTGCGCACCAGGCTCGAACGCGAGCAGGGGCTCACCTTCCTCGAATTCAACTATTCCATTCTGCAGAGCTACGATTTCCGCGAGCTCAGCCGCCATTACGGCGTGGTGCTGCAGATGGGCGGCGCCGACCAGTGGGGCAATATCGTCTCCGGGGTGGACCTCGTTCGCCGCACCGACCAGAAGGCCGTGTTCGGCCTCACCACACCGCTGATCGCGACGGCGTCGGGCGCCAAGATGGGCAAGTCGGCGGCGGGTGCCGTGTGGCTGACCGCGGACCGCCTCAGCCCATATAACTACTGGCAGTTCTGGCGCAACACCGAGGACGCCGATGTCGGCCGTTTCATGCGGCTGTTCACGGACCTGCCGCTGGACGAGATCGCGCGCTACGAGGCGCTCGGCGGTGCGGAGATCAACGCCGCGAAAATCGTGCTGGCGACCGCGGCGACGACCCTGGCGCATGGCGCGGCGGCGGCCGAGGCGGCCGCTGAAACCGCCAGGCGCGCGTTCGCCGAGGGGGCTGCGGCCGAGGGGCTGCCGACGGTGACTATGCCCGAGAGTGAATTCGGCTCCGGCATGGCCGCCTTCGCGCTGCTCGTGCGCGCCGGCCTCGCGACCAGCAACGGCGAGGCGCGCCGCCTGATCCGCGGCGGCGGCGCCCGGCTGAACGACATCGTCATTACCGATGAAGCCCAGCTGATCACCCCCACCGACCCTCTCAAACTCTCCGCCGGCAAGAAGCAGCACGTGCTGATCAAGATTGTCGGATAGACGGCTCGGCCCGCCTTCTGGCGCCGCCATGCGTCACCGTTGGGCCTGGCAGGTCCGCGACGAACGGAGGGAGCGTGTGCCAAAAAGTTGAGACCGGCATGGCCGCGCGCGTGAAAGCGCTGGCGCTGGCGGCCTGGATGATGAGCGGGTACGCCTGCCTCGGGCTGATATGGTGCATCTTGCTCCGGGTCTGCGCGGCCAAACTGCTGCCGCGGCTTGCCTATTTCACGGCCGGCAAACCGATCGGCAACGATGCGCCCTGCGGCAAGCCCGAATGTGATTTTTCGCAAGTCTGGCCGGCCGGCCTGCTCGCCCGGGCGCATCAGTACGCCACGATCTATGATCCCGCCGCCTTCTGGACGGCGCGGCGCGCGCTGGTGTTTGCCGGCGCCGGGCGGGTGGACTGGATCTACCCGCCGCCGATGCTGCTGCCCGCCATGCTGGTCTCGCACCTGCCCTTCGAGTGGGGCTTCGCCGCCTGGACGGCCGTGATGACGCTGGGCGCCCTTGCCATTCTGCGCTGGTCCGGCGTGTCCTGGCCGGTTGCCGTCATCGGCATGTGCAGCCCCGCGGCCTTGTGGAATCTCGAGCTCGGCCAGGTCGGCACGCTGATGGGTGCTTTGCTGCTCGGCAGCCTGCTGATGGCCCCGCGCGCGCCTTTGCGCGCCGGCATCCTGGCGGGCCTGCTCGTGCTGAAACCGCAATTCGGCCTGCTGCTTCCGGCAGTTTTCGGGGCGCGCCGGGCCTATCCTGCCATAATCGCCGCGGCCATGACGGCCGCGCTGTGCATCATCCTGACACTCGCCCTGCTGCAAGGCGGCGCCTGGGCCGCCTATGCCCGCTCAGGTTTGCCCGCCGCCGGGGCCATCCTGCGGGCCCCGTTCGCGCTCGGCTACCAGCAATTCGGCGTCCCCGTGTTCTGGATGCTGCGCAGTTTCGGCGCCGGCACCGGCGTCAGCTATGCCGCCCAGGCGGCCGTCAGCGCCGCTTGCCTCGCCGCCGCGTGGCGGCTCTGGCGGCATGATCGCCTGGCCCCGGTGCCGCGGGCCGCGATCACCCTCTGTCTGGCTCTGCTCGCAACGCCCTACGGGTTCACCTACGACATGGTCGCCTACAGCATCGCTCTTGCTATGCTCGCCGAGGCGCGCGGCTGGCGGATCGATCCGCTCGATGCCCTGCTGTGGCTCTGGCCCGCCCTCTGCCCCGTGATCGTGATGCGCACCGGGCTGCTGCTCACCCCGCTGGTCGTCGCGATCGCCGCCGGCCGGATGTTTGGCCGCGCGACCCCGGTGCCATCCGGCTATGCGCGTGTTACTTCATGATGGGTTATCAATTCCGCTCTGTTTGCAAAAAGCGCCAGTGCGTGGTCATTGAATAACGGAATGAAGGAGCCTGCATGTCCGTCCATGCCGCGATCACGCATCGTACCTCTTATAAATACGACCGCCCCGTTACCCTCGGTCCGCAGACCATAAGGCTGCGCCCGGCGCCGCACGCGCGCACGCCGATCGTCTCGTATTCGCTCAAAATCCTGCCGCAACCGCATTTTCTGAACTGGCAGCAGGACCCGCAGGGCAATTTCCTCGCCCGCGTCGTCTTCCCCGAGCGGGTGACGAGCTTCGAGGTCATCGTCGACCTCGTCGCCGACATGGCGACCATCAATCCGTTCGACTTCTTCCTCGAACCCGAGGCAGAGACCTACCCGTTCGCCTATGAGGACGTGCTGGCCGAGGAGCTCGCACCCTTCCGCGTGCTGCGCAATCCGGGCAAAAAGCTGCAGGCGCTGATCGGCGCCGTGCATGTGGCGCTCGCCGGCAAAGAGCTGCGCATGGTCGACATGCTGGTGATGGTCAACCGGCTGATCGCCGAGCGCATCGCCTATGTCGTGCGCATGGAGCCGGGCGTTTGGAGCCCTGAGAAGACTCTCACCGAGCAGAAAGGCTCCTGCCGCGATTCCGCCTGGCTGCTGGTCAACCTGCTCCGGCATCTCGGGTTCGCGGCCCGCTTCGTCTCGGGCTACCTCATCCAGCTGGTCGCCGACGTCAAACCGCTCGGCGACGGCCCCGCCGGCCCGACCGCGGACTTCACCGATCTGCACGCCTGGGCTGAGGTCTATCTGCCGGGCGCGGGCTGGATCGGCCTGGATGCCACCTCCGGCCTGATGGCGGGGGAGGGGCACATCCCGCTCGCGGCCACGCCGAGCCCCGGTTCGGCCGCCGCCGTCTCCGGCCTCGTCGGCGAGTGCGAGGCGGAATTCGACTTCGAGATGCGCGTCGACCGCGTCGCCGAAACGCCGCGCGTCACCAAACCCTACACCCCGCAGACCTGGCAGGACATTCTGGCGCAGGGTGCGGCCGTGGACCGCGCGCTCGCCAGGAGCGACGTGCGCCTGACCATGGGCGGTGAGCCGACCTTCGTGTCCGCGACCGACATGGAGGCGCCGGAATGGAACATCGACGCGCTCGGCCCGACCAAGCGCCGTTACGCCGGCAGGCTGATCCGCAAGCTCACCCCGCTCTGGGCCAAGGGCGCGGCACTTACCTATAACATGGGCAAGCACTACCCGGGCGAGCAGCTGCCGCGCTGGGCGATCCACGCGCACTGGCGGGCCGATGGCGAGGCGGTCTGGCGCGACCCGGCGCTGCTCGCCTCCGATGACGACACCGATTCCGCCGCGGCGACGGATGCCGCGCATTTCGCGGCAGCCCTCGCCGAGCGCCTGCAGCTCGACCCCAGCCTGGTCAACCAGGCCTATGAGGACATCCACTATTACCTCTGGCGGGAAAAACGCCTGCCCGCCAACGTGATCGCCGAGGACGCCAAACTGCGCGACGAGATGGAGCGCCAGCGCCTCGCCCGCGTGTTTGGCCGCGGGCTCGCATCCCCCGTCGGCAGCGTGCTGCCGCTCCGCCGCGTCATCCAGGATGGCGCGCGCCGCTGGCAGAGCGGCAAATGGTTTTTCCGCGATGACGTCATGTTCCTCGTCCCGGGCGACTCGCCCGTCGGGCTGCGCCTGCCGCTCGAAAGCCTGCCCTGGGCCGACCCCGAACATCTCGAACGCGAATTCGAGGTCGACCCCTTCGCGCCGCGCGACAAACTGCCGACGCGCGACAGCCTGCAGCGCATCCGCGAAACCGTACCCGCCAGCACCATCGAAGGCTTCAGGCCGGTCCCGCAGGCGCTCCCCGTCATCGGCCGGGAGGAGCCGGGGCTGGTGCGCACCGCCCTTGCTGTCGAAGCGCGCGATGGCATCATCCACGTCTTCTACCCGCCGCTCTACGCGGTCGAGGACTGGCTCGAGCTCACCGCCGCCATCGAGGACACGGCCCAGGAGTTCGGCCGCCAGGTGATCCTGGAAGGCTACCTGCCGCCCGAAGACCCGCGCGTTATCAATTTTTCCGTCACACCAGATCCCGGCGTCATCGAGGCCAACATCCACCCCGCCAAAAGCTGGGGCGAGATCGTCGAGCGCTCCACGCAACTCTACGAGGCGGCGCGCGAGGTCGGGCTGGCGACCGAAAAATTCATGCTCGATGGCCGCCATGTCGGCACCGGCGGCGGCAACCACGTCGTCATGGGCGGCGAGACCCCGGCCGACAGCCCGTTCCTGCGCCGGCCGGACCTGCTCAAATCCATGCTCGGCTTCTGGCACAACCACCCCTCGCTCAGCTTCCTGTTTAGCGGCCTGTTCATCGGCCCCTCGAGCCAACATCCGCGCATCGACGAGGCACGCGAGGACTCCATCAACGAGCTCGAGATCGCCTTCGCGCAGGTCGGCCGCGACAGCAACACCCCGCCCTGGATGGTCGACCGTCTGTTCCGCAACATCCTCGCGGACATGACCGGCAACGGCCACCGCACGGAATTCTGCATCGACAAGATGTACGCGCCGAATGGCGGCTCCGGCCGGCGGGGCCTCGTCGAGTTCCGCGCCTTCGAGATGCCGCCGCATGCCGAGATGTCCGCCGCCCAGGTGCTGCTGATGCGCTCGGCCATCGCCGCGTTCTGGCAACAACCCTATGAGCGCCGGCTGATCCGCTGGGGCACCCGCCTGCACGACGAATTCCTGCTCCCGCACTACGCGCAGGCCGATTTCTACGACGCGCTCGCGGAGCTCGACGCGCTGGGCTTCCCGCTCAAACCCGAATGGTTTGCCCCGCACCTCGAGTTCCGTTTCCCGCAGGTCGGCGAGATCGCGGTGCGCGACATGCGCGTCGAGCTGCGGCACGCGCTGGAACCCTGGCACGTGCTGGGCGAGGAGCAGACCTCCGGCGGCACCGCCCGCTATGTCGACAGCTCCGCCGAACGCCTGCAGGCCAAAGTGTTCGGCTGGGTCGACGAGCGCTACGCGCTCGCCTGTAACGGCCGCGCCTTGCCGCTGCAGCGCACCGAGGTCCCGGGCGAATACGTCGCCGGCGTGCGCTTCAAGGCCTGGCAGCCCTACTCGGCGCTGCACCCGACCATCCCCGCCCAGGTGCCGCTGGTGTTCGACGTGTACGACCGCTGGTCGGGGCGCAGCATCGGCGGCATGAGCCACCACGTGGCGCATCCGGGCGGGCGGGCGTATGACGATTTCCCGGTGAACGCGAACGCCGCCGAGGCGCGCCGCCGCTCGCGGTTTTTCGGGCATGGCCACACGCCCGGCCCGATGGAGGCGCCGCAGGACGTCCAGGGCCCGGAATACCCGCGCACGCTCGATCTTCGGCGTTATGCTTAGACGTTGTCCCAGAATCCGCCCCGGCGAAAACTTTCGCCACGGCCGCCGCCCCCTGAGGCCCAAATTAACAAAGTTTTTTTGCCGCTTTTTGTTCAGAAAAAGTAGCGCCTGCTTTGCTTAAACCCTTCCTCCGCCGCCTGCGGTCCTACTTCCAGGCGGACATCCTTGCCGAACTCCATCTCCTCCGCGCGGAAATTCTACGCCGCGAAGACTTTGATCCCGTCCTGCGCCAAATGGAATCGGCGTTGCTGACCATCGCCCTGCACAACGAGGCTCAGGCCCACTCCCAAGCCCGCACGCCGCCCGAGGACACGCGGTCAGGCGACTGATCGAACCCCAGCGTGTGCATCACGTCGCGCGCGTAGCGAACCATGCTATGCGCCGCGCAATAGTTTGTCCGGGCGGCTTCGGTGTCCTGCCTGCTGTCCAGCAACGCCGCCAGTGCCGGCGCGATGCCGGCGGCGGTGTCGATGCGTCTGATATAGGCTGGCGCGTTCAGATTATCCGCGAGGTCGCGCGGGGCGGCGGTCGGCAGGCCGGCGGCGATACAGTCCTGCAGGGCGCCGGAGGTGTTGCCGTAGCCGGCTTCACGCCATTGCACGCCGGCATCGGCGGCGAGCAGCCAGGCGCGGTAGTCGGCCTCGCTCAGGAATGTCCGGGTGAACGCGACACTCGCGGACAATCCCCGCGCCGCCGCCATGTCGGCGAACGCCGCCAGACCCTCGGGCGCGTCGCCGGCGAAAACCAGCCGGGCCGCGTGCGTTTGGCGCAGCGCCGCGAAGGCGTCGAGCACCGTCTCCACGCCCTTGCTGCGGTTGATGAACCCGAAACTCGCGATGAGGGGCGTGTTGCCTTCGAGGCCGAGATGTTGGCGCGCGTTTGCCCGTTCGGCGGCGCCGATGACGGCGGGGAAGGGCCGGTAGATGGCGAACGGCACGAACTGCGCCTGTGCCGCGAACCTTGCATTCACCTGCCGCACCATCGGCGCGCTGTGCATGATCAGCGGCCGGGCGCTGGCGGCGAGCGGCCCGAGAAAATTCGCCTCGCGGCGGGTCTCATCGCGCATCCAGTCGCCGACCTCTTCAGCACCAACCGGCCGGCCGAGCTCGGCCGCCGCGCGCAAAGCGGCATGCGGCAGGCCACGCGCGGCTGCCATGTGCAGCAGCCGCGCGTCATGGCAGATCACCGCACTGCCGTATTCCACGGCGAGGTCATGGATGCGCCCGTGCAGCTTCGCGTTATTGCCGACGACGCTGACCACCCGGTCGAACCGCCTTGAGAGATATGTCTGCGCGCTCACCTCATCGGCGCCGATCAGCGTCAGGTCCGTCATCCCTTCAAGTGCGCGCGCGAGTGCCGCCGAATGGTCGGCGACGCCGGATTTCGCGGGCGGCAGCGGTGTCAGCAGCGCGACCCGGGGCTTGCCGCCGCCGATCGCGAACCGCAGCGGCCGCAACCGGTCCCATAATTTCGTTGCGACCGCCGCACCGGTGAAGCGGCGCCAGCCATCGGCCTGCGCGGCGACGAGCCGCGCGCGCCAGGCGGGATCTCCCACGATCCCCTGGAGAATGGCAGCCAGGCCGCTGACGTCATCGGGGGCAAAGCGCGTGGCGGCGTCCGGCACCAGCGCGCGATGCGCCGGGATGTCCGACACCACCGCCGGTGTGCGGGCCGCCATCGCCTCGATCACGGGCAGAGAGAACCCCTCGGCGCGCGACGGGGCGACGACGCAATAAGCCTCCTCGTATAACCGGCGCATCGCCGCATCCGGCACGTGCCCTGGAAATTTCACGGGCGCGATCGCGGCGAGGCGCGCCTGTGCAGCCGCGCTGTAGCCGCCCGTCACGATCACCGGCACATCGCGCAGCGCCGCACTGGCCGCCCGCGCCTGCAGCAGGATCTCCGGGTTCTTGCGCGCGTCATCCCCGCCCGCCAGCAGCACGTGCCGCGGCGCCGCCGGCACCGCCTGTTCCATCCATGCGGGCAAAGCCGCCCCCGTCACCAGCGACTCGATATTCCCGAACAGGCCCCGCAGCCGCGCGTCCGTCGGCTCGGAGATCGGAAAGAACAGGTCATAGCGCCGCAGCCAGGCGAGCGCGTTGAAATAGTCCAGCCGCACCGCCGCATCGGCGAGGTAGCGTGCCGGCTCATCCAGCGGGATGAAATCATACACGATCGCGGCCTTGGTAATCGCCGGATCGCCCAGCAGCCGGGCAATGAACAGCTGGTTGGGATACATCGGGAAGGGGTTCAGGAACACCGCACCGGCGCTCAGCCCCGTTATGTACCCATGCGGCGAGAGCTCGGCCGCAAGCGCCGCGATCTCAGGGTCGAGCGCCGGCAGGCGCGGGTCGATGATGCCGGTGAACCGCCGGGGCGCGCGGCTGATCATCGCGCGCGCATGGTTGCCGACGCCGTGGCGCGCGTAATTCGGGTCCTGCAGGCAACGCATGTCGATGATGAGGTCGAAGGGCATGCGATCGCGCGCCTTTCACGTTATAGACCTTGTTATAATGACGATCTTAATGCCCAAATTAATGTTTTGTAAATGCAACGTTTGACCGGACTGCGTTTGCCCCTCGGCCATGACGATGCGCAGCTGCGTGCCGCCATTTGCGAAGGTTTCGGTATCACACCGGCCGAGCTGCTGCACTACAAGGTGTTCAGGCGCGCCTATGATGCCAGGCGCAAGACCGATATCGCTCTTGTGTACACGATCGATGCGCAATTGGCGAATGCGGTGGCGGCGGGCGAGCCGACGCCCGATGTCGATTACAAATTCGTCGCCCGCGCGCGCACGCGTCCCAAACTGCGGCCCATCGTCATCGGCACGGGCCCCTGCGGCATTTTCGCCGCCTTGGTTCTCGCGCAGATGGGCTTCGCGCCGCTGATCCTGGAGCGCGGCAAGCTGGTCCGCGAGCGCACCATGGACACCTGGGGCTTCTGGCGCCGCAGTGAGCTCAACCCGGAATCCAACGTGCAGTTCGGCGAAGGCGGGGCAGGAACCTTCTCCGACGGCAAGCTCTATTCGCAGATCAAGGACCCCCGGCATCTCGGCCGGAAGGTCCTCACCGAATTCGTTGCCGCCGGCGCGCCTGAGGAAATCCTCTACGTCGCCAAGCCGCATATCGGCACGTTCCGCCTGGTCGGCATGGTGGAGAGCATGCGCGCGACGATCGAGGCGCTCGGCGGCGAATACCGTTTTGGCGCCAAAGTGGTGGATTTCGAGATCAACGACGGCGCCATCAGCGCCGTCCAGCTGGAATCAGGCGAGCGCATCGAGGCGGACCATGTCGTGCTCGCCCTCGGCCATAGCGCCCGCGACACGTTCGCCACCCTGCACGAGCGCGGCGTGTTCATGGAGGCCAAACCGTTTTCGATCGGCTTTCGCATCGAGCACCCGCAATCGATGATCGACCGCCACCGCTTTGGACCCAGTGCCGGCCATCCGTTGCTGGGTGCCGCCGACTACAAGCTCGTGCACCACGCCCGCAACGGCCGCTCGGTCTATAGCTTCTGCATGTGCCCCGGCGGGACGGTGGTGGCCGCGGCGAGCGAGCCTGGCCGCGTGGTGACCAACGGGATGAGCCAGTATTCGCGCAACGAGCGCAACGCGAATGCCGGCATCGTCGTCGGCATCACCCCCGCGGACTATCCGGGCGGGGTGCTCGCGGGGGTCGAATTCCAGCGGCGCTGGGAGGCCGCCGCCTTCGAGGCCGGCGGGCGCGCCTACGCCGCCCCGGGCCAGCTGGTCGGCGATTTCGTGGCCGGGCGCGCCTCGACCGCCTTCGGCGATGTGTTCCCCTCCTATCGCCCCGGCGTGACGCTGACCGATCTCGGGGCCTGCCTGCCGGACTACGCAATCGCGGCCATCCGCGAGGCGCTGCCCGCCTTTGAGAGCCAGATCCCCGGCTTCGCCCGCGCCGACGCCGTGCTGACGGGGGTCGAAACCCGCACGTCCTCGCCCGTGCGCATCACCCGCGGCCGCGATTTCCAGAGCCTCAACACGCGCGGGCTGTATCCGGCGGGGGAGGGGGCGGGGTATGCGGGCGGTATTCTGTCGGCGGGGGTGGACGGGATTAAGGTGGCGGAGGCGGTGGGCGTTAGTTTGGCGGAAAGCCGGTAAGGGCTTCTTTTGTGAACAAAAGAAGCAAAAAACTTTGCTCCTGAGTGCCGGGAGGCAACCAGATCCCAGGGCCCAGGTTATTAAAGGTTTTTTGCTACTTTTTGTTCACAAAAAGTAGTTTCTTTCCTGCCGTCTCGTTAAAAAAGTCCTTTCTTCCCTATTAACGAACTATACTATAAAATCCATTCCGAGGCTCGGAGTCGGAAAGATGTTGTCGCAAAAATGCAAGTACGCGCTGCAGGCGCTTCTGGTCCTGGCGCGTGAACCCGGTGATGATCTGCTGCTGGTGAGCGACATCGCCGCGCGGGAGAACCTGCCTAAGAAGTTTCTGGAGGCGATCCTGCTCGAGCTCAATCGGAACGGCCTGGTGCGCAGCCGGCGCGGCCGCGGTGGCGGCTATGCGCTCGCGAAACCCGCGGGCCAGATCACCTTCGGCCAGGTCGTGCGGATCATGGACGGGCCGCTGGCGCCGCTCGCCTGCGTCAGCGTCAACTACTATCGCCGCTGCGATGATTGCCATGACGAAAAGACCTGCGAGATCCGCAAGGTGATGCAGCGCGTGCGCGACGCCATCGCGCAGGAGCTCGACGGGACCACGCTCGCGGACGCGCTGGCCGACGCCAAGGTGGCCGCCTTGGCCGGGACCGCCTGAGGCGCCGCCCGGTGTCGATCCTCCCGGCCTTGCTGTTGCTGACCCTGGCGGCAGCGCTCGAATCCGGCGGGGACGCGCTGGTTCGCAAGGGGCTGGGGGTGAGCGGCATGCCGCGCGCGGTGTGGTTCATCGCGGGTGCCGCCACGCTGTTCATCTATGGCGTCGTGGTCAATCTGCCGGGCTGGGATTTCGGCCGCCTGCTCGGTGTCTACGTGGCGCTGTTTTTCATCGTGGCCCAGGCCATCGCCTTTTTCGCGTTCGGCCAGGCGCCGACCCCTCCCGTCCTGCTGGGCGGCCTGTTCATCGTCACGGGTGGCCTGATCATGACCTTTTGGCAGCCTGGCAGTCCCTAGGATCGAACCGTTTGACGGCGCGGTCCCGGTCCAACAGTTTTTGCTGTCTTTTTTTCAAAGAAGCAGCCGCTTGGTTTACTTTGTTACTTTCAACGTCCCGCCTTAACCCCCCATAAACCGCGCCCGGCCTAAACCTCATGGCGGAGGTGGCCGATGGCGCAATGGGCGGATGGTTATATTTCGGAATCCACCTATCCCTGGGGGTATTGCCGTCAGGCCTCGCCCGCCTGGCTCGCCATGGCGGCCCTGCTCGCCGGCCACCGGCCGCCGGCGCTCGACCGGCCGTTCACCTGGTGCGACGTCGGCTGCGGGCAGGGGCTCACCCCCCTGGGCGTCGCCGCCTGCCATCCGCAGGCCACTGTTTTCGGCTTCGATTTCAACCCCTCGCATACCGACAACGCGCGGGTGATGGCCGCCGCCGCCGGCCTCGGCAACGCGCATTTCCACGAAATCTCGTTCGAGGCGCTGGCGGATGCCGCCCCCGGCGCTTACCCGCCGATGGACTTCATCGTCCTGCACGGCGTGTGGAGCTGGGTCTCCGCCGCGCAGCGCGTGCATCTGTCGCGTTTCATCCGGGACCGTCTGGCGCCCGGCGGCATTGTCTATCTCGCCTATAACGCGCTCGCCGGCTGGGCGGCGATGCTGCCGGTGCAGCGCCTGCTGCGGTTGATGCTGGAGATCGAGCCCGGCCCGCCGGGCCTCGTGATGCGCCGCGGGCTCGACATGATGGCCGAGATCCAGGCCCGGGATTCCGAGTTTTTCGCCAACAACCCCGTGGTCGCGCGGCGCCTCGCCTTTCTCGCCAAGCAGGATTTGCAGTACCTCCCGCACGAGCTGCTGCATGGCAGCTGGGAGCCGACCCCCTTCGATGCCGTGGCGCACGACATGAGTACGGCCAAGTGTGATTTCATCGGCAGTGCTACTCTGCTTGAAAACCTCCCGGCCTTCGCGACCCCGCCAAAAATGGCCGAACTGGTGGCCCGCACGGGCGATATCCGCCTGCAGGAGGCGCTGAAGGATTTCGGGGCGGGCCGGATGTTCCGGCGGGATCTGTATCGGCGCGGCGGCGTCGCACCGCCGGCCGGCGAGATCAACGCGCGGCTGGATGAGCTTGTGCTCATGGATTTGGGGCATGATGAGCAGGTCGAGCTCAAGATCCAGACGTTTGGCGATCAGGGGCTGGCGCTGCGCATGGATGTCTACGGCCCCATCCTGCGGCGGCTGCGGTCCGGGCCCATGCCGGTTGCCGAGCTCCGCCGGGCGGTGGGGGATGCGCATGTGACGGTCGAGGTCATCAGTGTGCTCGCCGCGACCAACATCGCGCACCCAACCCCGAGCCCGCAGCCGGATGCCGCACAAATGCGGGCCACCGCCGCGCTCAACCGCGAGCTCGACCGCCATAACCGCCAGGGCGGGGCCATCCATTTCCAGATGGCGCCCTGCCTTGGCACCGCGCTGGTGGTGGATGCGATCGAGACGATGATCGTGCAGGCGTTTGGCGACGGCGAGATCGAGGCGTTGGTGACGCGGCTGATGAGCGAAGGCGGCCGCCCGCTATTGCAGGACGGCAAGCCGTTCGAGGATGTGGAGAGCCACCGACGCGCGTGGCGCACGCTGGTTGAGACGTTCATGAAGCAGCGGCTCGGGCTGTTTCAGAGGGCGGGGATCATCCAGCCGGGATAGCCCCTGCGCGGCCATAGGTGAAATCCTGCTCCTCCAGGCCATGGGGCGTTGGCGGTGAGACGACCCATGCCCTAAAGGAGCAAGAATTTTTTGCTGCTTTTTTTAAAAAAGAAGCGCTGCCCTCCTAGTCCGCAGCCAGCGCCATCTGCTTACGCGCGAGCGACTGGCTGACATAGCTCTCGACAGCCTCTGTCACCTTGTCTGCATGGTTGGCGAACACATGGTCGGCGCCCTCGAATACGCGGTAGTCGATCGCCACACCTTTTTGCAGGTTCAGCTTGTCGACGAGTTTGCGCACCGAGGCTTCCGGGACCATCTCGTCGGCATCGCCGTGGATCATCAGCCCGCCGCAGGGGCAGGGGGCGAGGAAGCCGAAATCGTAATGCGCGGCCGGCGGGGCGACAGATACCCAGCCCGAGACTTCCGGGCGGCGCATCAGCAGTTGCATGCCGACGAAGGCGCCGAAGGAGTAGCCCGAGATCCACAACCCGCCATGGCCGGGGTTGAGCGCCTGCATCCAGTCAAGTGCGGCCGCGGCGTCGTTGATCTCGCCCATGCCGCCATCGAACTTGCTCTGGCTGCGGCCGACGCCGCGGAAATTGAAGCGCATCACCGAGAAGCCGAGGCGCTGGAACACCTGGTACATCGAATAGGTGATGCGGTTGTTCATGGTGCCGCCGTGCAGCGGGTGCGGATGCAGGACGAGCGCCAGCGGCGCGCCACGCTCCTTGGCGTGGTGGTAGCGTCCTTCGAGGCGGCCTTCCGGCCCGGCAAACATTACTTCAGGCATACTGCAACTCGTCTTTCATCATGTCCATGTTCATCATGTCGGTATGGATCCGTGCGTAACGGATTTTCTAGTTCGGGGGCTTCACGAAGCGGCCGTTCCGGCATAGCGTCACACTGTAACTGGTTATTTCGTCCACAAGTGTCGAGTGCTAACCGTCTGCAAACCATCCTACAGGTAACAACCCACCAGGCCGGTTGAGGCTCCAACGGGTAATCGGAAGCGGTCACTCGAATGTTGACCGCCACGGTCCGGATACTTAAGTGCTCCTCAAGGCTGGGGTGACATTGCGGATGGGTGACCTTCGAGTTTCCCCTCAGGTCTGCTAATATAGACGTCTACGCTCTGATTATCCACGGAAATGTCGCATGGCCCTTATGTTTTTAACGGAGACGATGCGGGCCTACCGGGAGCGCGATCCCGCCGCGCGGTCCAACCTCGAAGTGCTGCTTTGCTATCCGGGGTTGCATGCGGTCATGATTCACGGCCTCTCGAGCTTTTTCTGGCGCCACCGACTCTTCACTCTGGGCCGGTTCGTCTCGCATATGGGGCGTTTTCTCACCGGCATCGAAATCCATCCCGGCGCCACGCTCGGCCGCCGGCTGATCATCGACCACGGGCTCGGCGTCGTGATCGGCGAGACCGCCGAGATCGGCGATGACGTCTATATCTACCACCAGGTGACCCTCGGCGGGACCAGCTCCGAGCACGGCAAGCGCCACCCGACGGTCGGCAGCAACGTCATCATCGGCGCGGGGGCCAAGGTTCTGGGCGCGATCGACATCGGCGAGGGTGCCCGCATCGGCGCCAACGCGGTCGTCGTCGCGGCCGTCCCGGCGGGCACGACGGTGGTCGGCATCCCGGCCCGTCCGGTCGAGCGCAGCGACAAAAAACCGCGGTTCGATGCCTACGGCACCCCGTGCGACCCCTGCATCGACCCGCTGTTGAGCGAGCTTGACCTGCTGCGCGGCGAGCTGACGGAGCTGGAAAAACGCATCGCCTCGCTGGTGCGCGAACGCAGTTTCTGAGCGCATGATCTACCTCGACGCCAATGCGTCCGAGCCGGTGCGGCCGGCGGCGCGCGCTGCCGCGTCGGCCGCGCTCGCGCTCGGTAACCCGGCCTCGATCCACCAGGCGGGACGCGCGGCGCGGCGCGTGCTTGAGGATGCGCGCGAGGCGGTGGCGGCGCAGTTTTCCGCCCGCCCGGCCGATGTCGTGTTCTGCTCCGGCGCCACCGAGGCGAACGCGCTCGCGATCCACGCGCTGGGGCCTGGGCGGCGCGTGCTGGTCGGCGCCACGGAACATGACGCGGTGCGCGCGGCGGCACCGGGTGCTGCGATGATCCCGGTCCATCGCGATGGCACAGCGGACCTCGAAGCCCTGGCGGCACTCCTGGCGGATGGACCCCCCGCCCTCGTCTGCCTGATGGCGGCCAATAACGAGACCGGCGTGCGGCACGACATCGCCGCCGCCGCCCGACTTTGCGCCGCCCACGGGGCGCTGCTGCATGTCGACGCCGCGCAGACCGCGGGCCGCGAGCCTGCACCCTATCTCGGGCAAGGCGCGGCCAGCATCGCGATCTCCGGGCACAAGCTCGGCGGCCCGATGGGTGCGGGCGCGCTGATCGTCAGCGCCGCGCGCGCGCTCGCGCCGATGTTGCGCGGCGGCGGGCAGGAGCAGGGCCGGCGCGGCGGCACCCCCGCACTCCCCGCCATCGCCGGCCTCGCCGCCGCCCTCGGCGCTGAGTACGACACCGCCGCCATCGCCGCCTGGCGCGACGAGATCGAGGCGTTTTGCATAGCCCGAGGCGGCATCGTGATGGGCGAGGCGGCACCCCGCCTGCCCAACACCGCATGCATCGCGCTGCCCGGCGTGCGGGCCGACCTGCAACTCATCGCGCTCGATACCGCCGGCATTGCCGTCTCCGCCGGCGCGGCCTGCTCGTCGGGCAAGCTTGCGGCCAGCCACGTCCTCGCCGCCATGGGCGCCGGCTCGCTCGCCGGCCAGGCGATCAGGATATCGCTGCCCTGGAACGTGACCGCCGATGCCGTTCCCGCCTTCTGCGCCGCCTACGGCGCCATGGCCGACCGCGCTTCGCACGGTGCTGCAGACGGGGCGCGCCTTGCGCGCGAGGGCACGTTGCGCTTGAAGGACCGCGAAGGGGTCCAGCCATGCCAAAAATGACGTTTATCGAACGCAACGGTCAGCCGCGCGAAGTCGACGCCCCCGTCGGCCTCTCCGTGCTCGAGGTCGCGCACAAGCACGGCGTCGACATCGAGGGCGCCTGCGAGGGTTCGCTCGCCTGCTCGACCTGCCATGTCATCGTCGATCCCGCCTGGGCGCCAAAACTCTCGAAACCCAGCGAGGACGAGGAGGACATGCTCGACCTCGCCTTCGGCCTTGAAAAGACCTCGCGCCTCGGCTGCCAGATCGTGATGTCCGACGCCCTCGACGGCCTCGTCGTCCGCCTCCCCAGCGCGACGCGGAACGCGGCCGGATGAAGATCGTCGTCGCCATGTCCGGCGGCGTCGACAGCTCCGTCGTCGCCGGGCTGATGGCGCGCGAGGGGCACGAGGTGATCGGCGTCACCCTGCAGCTCTACGACCACGGTGCGGCCATCGGCCGCAAGGGCGCCTGCTGCGCCGGGGCCGACATCCACGACGCGCGACGCGTTGCCGACCGACTGGGCATCGCGCATTACGTCATCGATGCGGAAACGCGCTTCCGTGACAGCGTCATCGCCGCCTTCGCCGACAGCTACGCCGCCGGGCAAACCCCCGTCCCCTGCATCGCCTGCAACCAGCATCTGAAATTCGGCGACCTGCTGACCATGGCGCGCGACCTCGGCGCCGATGCGCTGGCGACCGGCCATTATGTCCGCCGCGTCGACGGCCCCGCGGGTGCGGAACTCCACCAAGCGGCCGACGAGGCGCGCGACCAGAGCTGGTTCCTCTTCGCCACCACCCGCGACCAGCTGGAATTCTGCCGCTTTCCGCTCGGCGGCTATGCCTCCAAGGCGGAGGTACGCCAGCTCGCCGCCGAGATGGGCCTCATCGTCGCCGAAAAACCTGACAGCCAGGACATCTGCTTTGTCCCGTCGGGCTCCTATGCCGGCATCGTCGAGACATTCCGCCCCGACGCCCTGGAAGCCGGCGACATCGTCGCCGAGGACGGCGCCGTGCTCGGCCGCCACGAGGGCATTGCCCGCTACACGGTCGGCCAGGCCAAGCGCCTCGGCAACGCCGCCGTCCGGGACGGCGCGCCGCAGATGGTCACCCGGATCGAGCCTGCCACCCGCCGCATCATCGTCGGCCCGCGCACCGCCACGCGCCAGAGCATCCGCCTGCGCGACGTGAACTGGCTGATCGACCCGCCCGCGGCCGGCCTGCGCGCGCATGTCAAACTCCGCGCGCGCGATCGTTTGCACCCGGCGACCATCATGGCGGACACGGTGACGCTGGATGAGCCCGCACTCGCCGCACCGGGGCAGGCGGCCGTGTTTTATGAGGGGGCGCGGGTTTTAGGGGGCGGGTTCATTGTCTAGGCGAAGCAAGTAAGCGCTTCTTTTGTGAACAAAAGAGGCAAAAAACTTTGCTCCCGAGTGCCACGCTGCCGCCGGATCCCATGACCGAACGTCATAACGTTTTTTTGCTACTTTCTGTTCACAAAAACTAGTCCTTACTTGCACTTGGTCCTTCCTATAGATACGATTATGCAACAATAGGGACTCGCATGGTCAACCAGACGATCAGCTCCGGTGGCACCTACGCGCTCTCCGCGCCGCTGACCAACGGCACCAACATCGAATTCCTGAACCAGGCCGGGGACAGCGGCGTTCTCATTGTCGGCGCCAATCCGGCCAATGACGCGTTCAACGTCGTGACCAGCACGATCAACGCGACATTGACGACGAGCGCCTATATCGGCGGCTCGATCCTCAATTTTCAGCCCGGCACCTACGGTATTTCCGGCGACGAGGTCACCATCACGCACATCACGTCGCTGTTCTCAGCGCTTGACGTCGCCTCGACCGCGGCGGCCGACGACGTGGATTTCGCGAACCATGTCACGACCGGCGCAGGGGTCGAGCAGTATCTGATCGAGCCGGACGGCGCCATCGTCGATCCGGCCACCTTGTCGCCCACCTTCACCGCCATCGAAATCGCGACCATCGACGAGATGGCGGCGGCACTGTTCGGCACGGCGACCGCGGCCGACGGCGTGACGCTCGACCTCGCCTTCATCGATATCCAGAACCCCAACAGCAACACGAAATTCGCGGACGCGGTCTTCACCGCGACCAACGCCGCCATCAACCCGTGCTTCGTCGCGGGCACGCTGATCCTCACGCCGCACGGGGACGTGCCGGTGGAGTTGTTGCGCGCGGGTGACCTCGTCATCGGCGCGCAGGGCGAGGAGCGGGAGATTATGTGGGCGGGACGGCGCGTGGTGGACGTGGCCCGCCATCCCCGGCCGGATACCGTACGGCCGGTATTGATCGAGGCCGGCGCGCTCGCCGACGGCGTGCCCGCGCGCCGGCTGCTGCTCTCGCCCGACCACGCGCTGCTGCTGGATGGCGTGCTGGTGCCCGCGAAATATCTGCTCAACTGGAACACGATCCGCCAGGATGCCGGCGCATTGCCGGTGTCGTACCATCACCTCGAACTTGCCCGCCACGGTGTCGTGTTCGCGGAAGGGGCGCCGGCCGAGAGTTTTCTGGATACCGGGCATCGCGGGATTTTCGACAATGCACCGCCAAGCGACGTGATCGCGCATCCGGCGCTGATGCAGCGGCGGCGCACGGCCGAGAGTTTCGCGCCGGTGTGCACGGGCGGTGCCGCGCTGGCGGCCATTCGTGCGCGGCTGGCGGTCAGGCAAGTGGGGATAAGGTTAGGGTAAGCGGTTACTTTTTTGAAAAAAAGTAACCAAAAAACTTTTGGAAATTCGGGCTATGGGCGCTGGTCCCATCGCGTCTCGGGCCAAATCTTTCAGCCGCCCGCGGAGGGCTTTTTTCAAAAAAGCGGTGCTTGCCTACTTCGCATGCGTCAGCACCCCATCCGCCAGCGCAATCCGCCGGTCGCTGCCGGTCGGGACATCCCGGTGCGTTATCGCAACGACCGTCGTGTTCGGCAGATGCTCGCGCAGCACGTGCTGGATTTTCGTGGCGAGCGGCGTGTCCAGCGCTGAGGTGGCTTCGTCGAGGAACAGCCAGTCGGGCTTGGTGACCAGAGCGCGGACGATGGCGAGGCGCTGCTGTTCGCCGCCGGAGAGGATTTGCGACCAGGTTTCGGTCTCGCCGAGGCGGTGGGCGAGGGGAGCGAGGCCGACGGCGTCCAGGGCCGCGATGATGGGCGCGTCCTCGAAATCGGTGTCCGGGCGAGGGTAGGCGATGGCGCGCTTGAGGGTGCCGAGCGGGAAATAGGGGCGCTGCGGCAGGAACAGCGCGGAGCCGCTGGGGCGTGAGACATGGCCGTCGCCGAACGGCCAGATGCCGGCGATGGCGCGGAACAGCGTGGATTTGCCGCCGCCCGAGGGCCCGGTGAGGATGATGGGTTCGCCGGGGGGGAGGGTGAGGTCGGCATTTTCGATGAGCCGCCGGCCATCGGGCAGGCTGAGTGTGAGGTTCTGGAATGTGAGCGCATGCCCGCCCTCCTGCACCGCGGGGCCGCCGGTGGAGGCAAGCCGTGCGGCGGCGACCGCTTCCTTGAAACCGTGAAGTCGCGCGACGGTCGCGCGCAGGCTCACGAGGTCATTATAGGAGTTGACGATCCATGAAAGCGGGCCTTGAACGTTCCCAAAAACGCTAGATAACTGGAACAGATCGCCGAGTTGTATGGCGCCCGCGAAATATCGCGGCGACGCGGCAAGAATGGCAAAGTTACCCGAGATCACGCTAATCCCGTTTGTAAAAAATCCTAGCATTTTAGTCCGGCGCATGATTGCCCACCAATTTTCACGCACATGCGCAAAGCGTTCTCTTAATGTAATGAGTTCTTGGGCCTCGCCACCAGAAAGTGCAATTGCCTCAGGATTATCCCGAACGCGGATAAGGCTATAACGGAAATCCGCCTCGACTCGCTGCTGATTGAAATTCAGCCCGATTAGTTTGCTGCCAATGCGGTGCGTAATATACGTGCTGACCGCCGCATATATAAAAGCAAGCCAGAGCATATAACCTGGGATCGTAATGCCAAAGACCGTTATCGCGCCTGAAATGGCGTAGAGAACGGTGACAAAGCTAAAGAATGTCACGACGTTTGATAGCAGATCGAGGCTGAGTGCTAACGTGTTTGAGGTGAAATCTGCAAGATCTTGAGAAATACGCTGGTCGGGGTTATCGATTCCGACTGTACCCGATTTTGCGAGGCTGATATTGTAGTAAGCGCGATCGGCAAGCCATCTCTCCGAGAAGTCACGTGTGAGCCATTGTCGCCAACGGATCTGTAGCATCTGGTTCAGGTAGAGTGCATAAACCGCAACAATAATGAGCATAGCAACATATTCGGCAAATCCTGGAATTATGTAAGGAAATACAGGAACCTTCAAATAGGTAAAAATGAGTTTCAAGAATACATGGAAATTTCTGGTTTGAAGAGAATCGTAGAAATATTTTTGGAAATATGTGTTTATGACATTTAGCGCAGTCAAAATAAGATTCAAAAAAATAACAGCCGCCAGCAGGCCAAACGCAACCCATTTTTCCTCGGAGGAAAAATAGGGTTTTGCCAGACCCCAGCCCTCCCGGAGGCCCGTCAAAAAACTCGACATCGATCGGCGCATCAGTTGCTCACTTTTTGTTGCTGGCTCACTTTTTCCTCCAGGGCCGCGGCCCAGGTTTCCGCCCGGTTGATGTTCACGCGGTAGGCATACCAGCCATACAGCGCGTGTGAATAGAACATATACGTGCTCGACGCCGGCCCCAACGCAATCGCGGCCACCTCCACCACGTCGGGGAAATTAGCCGCGCGTGAGCGGACCACGAAGGCGGCCTGGTTCGCACCGGGCTCAACGTCGAGCACATATGTGCGCTCCTGCTCATGCGCCACCGCCTGCAGCAGGCCAAAAAGTTTGGCCGCGGGCACGGGAAATGCCGGCGCGATCAGGTCGGGTGTCGCTGCGAATCCCGGCGGTGCGATCAGCGCGGTTGAATACGCGGCACGGGTAAAATGTGCGAGATCGACCACCCCGGGGGCCGCGATCCCCGCCGTTCCCGTCGTCAGGCACAACGGAAACATGAAGTGCAGCAGCCAGCGGAACAGCAACAGCATCATTCGCCGTTTTTGCGGCGCAGCCGGATGACGCCGCGCGCATCCTCGGGGCTCACGGCCTTGCCCTTCCGCAGGATCTCGATTTCTCCCGCGCGCGCCAGCCGGAAGGCCGCGAGCCGGATGGGCGCGAGCGAGCGCCGCCAGCTGTCATCGCCCGGATGGCCCGCGAGCGCGCGTGCGGCCTCGGAGGGGCAAATGGACTTGTCGCCGCGCTGCGCCAGCATGTCGAGGATCGCCCGTTCGGCGGGATCGGATGTCATGAGGCGAGCCTTATGCCCAACCCGCGGCCGGAGAGAAAGGCAGCCTCCAGCCTGCCCGCCAGGCACCAGTCCCCGCACAGGCCGAGCCGCAGCTCCGCGTCCCACAAAAACGCCTCGCCGAGCGGTGTGTCGGCGAGCGCGTAGCGCCACCGATGCGCGCCTGCGGCAGCCGGGGCAGCCGTGATGCCGGTCGCCTCGGCGAAGGCCGCGGTGAGCGCTGCGACGACCATGTCGGCGGGCGCCTCCAGTTGTGCTGCACTCCAAGCGGCGGAGGCCTGCAACGTGTAGGCAGCCTTGGGCAGAGCCTGCGGCCGCGAGCCCTCGCGCGCGATCCATGACAGCGGGCCACCCTCCGGCCGTACGACATCCGGCCCGGCGGGCTCGTCCTCGAAGGCGAGCATCACAGTCCAGCAGGGCGCCATGTGCACGGCCGAGAGCCGGGCGGCGAAGGGATGCGCGCCGATCAGCGCCGCCGCCTGCGGCGCCGGGACCGCGAGGATGAGGGTGTCAAAAGCCATCTCCGGCGTGTCGCGCAGGGACAACCGCCAGCCGGACGGATCACGCGCGAGGGCCGTGACATGCGCGCTGAGCCGCACCGCCGGCAGATCCGCCGCCAGCGCCTCGGCGAGGGAGGCCATGTCCGGCACGCCCACCCGGCACGCGGCGCCTGCGGCCGGCCAGGGCGCCGCACCCAGCGCCGCCATGGCCTCGCCGAATTCCGGCGTGCGCGCGGTGAAGAACTGGCAGCCGTGGTTGAATCGCTGGGTTGCCTCGCGCCGGGTTGCGAGCCGGCCGCCGGGCTTGCGGCCCTTGTCGAAGAGGGTGACGCGGTGGCCGGAATTGTGGAGGTATCGCGCGGCGGTAAGCCCCGCCATGCCGGCGCCGATGACGGCGATGTTGCTGCTCATGACGGTAAGGTAGGGCAAGTGGCCGTAAGCGCCAGTTGTTGTAAACAAGTGCCTTGCGGGGGCGGGCGTAGCTGCTTTGCCGGGCCCTGTGATCTGCCGGCCCCCCGGCACGCAGGAGCAAAATTTTTTGCTTCTTTTTTTAAAAAAAGCAGCGCTGGCTTCGCGTTTCTACTTCCCGAAAACCTCAACAAGCTGCCCGGCCGGCATCGCCGACCCGAAAAACGCTCCTTGCCCTTCATCGCAGCCGATTTGCTCGAGCATTTTGAACTGCGGTTCGGTTTCCACGCCATCAGCCAGGACTTTGCAGCCCAGCGCGTGCCCGGCATCGATGGCGGCGTGCACGATGGCGGCTTCGGCCTGGCCTTCGCCGAGGTTTTTCACGAGCGAGCGGTCGAGCCGCAGGGTGGTGAGGCGCAGCCGTTTGAGGGCGCTGAGGCTGGCGTAGCCCGCGCCGAAATTGTTGAGCGCCATGCGCACGCCAAGCCCTTGCAGGGCCTTCAGGCTGAACACGGCGTCGTCGGAATCATCGATCAGCATCTCCTCGGTGAGCTCGAGCTCGAGCCGCTCCGGCGGCAGGCCGGTGCGGTCCAGCGTGTCCAGCAGCTGGCGGATCAGCCGGCCGCTGCGCAGGTGGCGCAATGACAGGGTGAGGGCGACCGAGCGGCCGTCCGGCCAGGCGGCCGCCGCGGCGCAGGCGGTATCGAGCATCCACACCCCGACATCGATGATGACGTCCGAGCGTTCGACGACGGGGAGGAAGTGGTTCGCGGGGATCAGCCCGCGCCGGTTGTGGTGCAGGCGGATCAGCGCCTCCGCGCCGCGCGGCGCGCCGGAGCGCAGAGAGACGAGCGGCTGGTAGTGCAGCACGAAGCCGCCATCGGACAGCGCCTGCCGCAGCCGTTCGGTAATCCGCCGCCGCTCGGTGATCTCGCGCCTGGCCGTGCGCAGCCGGAGGGCGCGCGCGGCCGCGGGATGGCTGCTGCCGCTGCCGAAACCCACCTCGTCAACCGCCCCGTCAACCGCCTCGTCAACCGCCTCCGCACCCGCGGCGCTATCCCGCGCCGACGCGTCAGGCCGCGCGCCCGCGGTCATGAACCATCTCCGGCGCAGGGCCGCCCCATAACCGCCGGGTGACAGACATTGCGGGATTCAGCGCGATCGATGGTGGCCATGTCGATAACACTGGCGCGCGAAGGTTAACCAAGAGACAATAGGTTTTTTAATTATTTAGGCAAAGTTTCGCCGTCTCCTTCGACATCTCAACCTCATGGCTCCGCCTCAGCGCCGATCCCGAGCGCTCTTCCCAGCGGCGCGAAACTGGCGGCGATGCCGTAGTGGCGGGCGACATAGCCGAGCGCTCCCTCCGGCGGCGCCGGCCGCGCCAGTGCGGCGATGATCGCCGCGCCGAAAACCTCGGGGCCGGCCGAAACGAACGGGCTGGCCGGATCCGTCGCAAAACCCTCCAGCGCCGCCGGTGTCGCGATCGTCACCAGCCCGTGCCGGGCATAGTCGAGGATCTTGATCTTAAGGCCGGAGCCGACCAACAGCGGCGCAATCGCGAGGGCCGCCTTGTGCAGCCGCGGCGCCAGATCATCCACCCGGCCATGCCTCGTCACCCCCGGCGGCAGGGCGCCGACCGCGGCCCCGCAATCGCCGATCAGGTCGAGCGTCACGCCACCAGCGCGCAAGGGCGGGAACACCTCGCGCAGGAACCAGCGCAGCCCGTCCAGGTTCGGCAGTGCGTCGCTGCCGACGAACACCAGCCGGCCGGGCTCGGGCCGCGTATAAACCGGCGGCGGACAGGGGCGCGCCGGCATCGGGCAGACGAAGACCGGCCGGGCAGGGCACATCTCCGCCAGCAGCCGCGCCTCCGCCGGCTGGATCGCCGCGATATGCGCCGCCCGGCCCGCGAGTGCTGCCTCATCCGCGCGGCTCAGCGCCGGCGGGCGCACCTGGTACCCCGCGGCCCGCAGCGCCGCATGACGGCGATGCAGCACGTCATGCGCGATCAGCACGCTGTTGACGCCCGCCATGCCCGCCAGCGCGGGAGCGCGAAAGATCGTGTCCACCAGCACGCCGTCCGGCCGCATGCCGGCTACGTAGCGCGCGCACCATGCGGCATCGGCGGCGCTGACGAACGCGCCCAGCACCGCATCGGCGACGCGCCACCCCCGCCGCCAGCCGGCCGGGGCCAATGCCCGCGCCAGCGCCTTCGGCGCCAGCGACACGACGCGCCCGCCCAGCATCCGCACATGCGGCCCCACGACCGGCCAGTCCGCCTGCGCCCACGGCACGCGGGTGCCGGTGAGCAGCACGGTGACATCATGGCCGCAGCTGGCGAGCCAGGAGAGGATGGTGAAATTGAGGGTGAGGTGGCCGGCGAAGCCGGGGCGCGGGAGCTCGTCGGTGAGAAAGACGAAGCGCAT
>Ga0116231_10002210_pt1 | contig 40723 bp, 41 predicted proteins | sample S1TSphgellanicum_2_FD_89695 | JGI IMG/M metagenome (GOLD analysis project Ga0116231, IMG submission 89695) | Host-associated microbial communities from peat moss isolated from Minnesota, USA - S1T2_Fd - Sphagnum magellanicum MG | ecosystem: Host-associated > Plants > Peat moss > Unclassified...
CTTTGTTTTTTTTTTTTTTTTTTTTTTTTTTTTTTTTTTTTTTTTTTATTTGGGTTTTTGTTTTTTTTTTTTTTTTTTTTTTTTTGAAATTTGGCAAATTTTGCACCCAAAAAAAGGAAAAAAAAATTGAAATCCACTAAGATAGATCAGCCCATCATTGATCGCTTGCCTATGACCAAACACTTTGGCATATCTTTCTCAATTCTTCTTCATTTTGAGTAATTTAAAATGTTATGGGAGCGCCTTCTCAAGCTCTGCAAATCATCTTTGGAATGCAAAGTCAAAGGAGCAACCAAAAAAAAGCAGTAAAGAAAATACATTTTTTCAAATTACAAAATGCGTTTTCTTTTCATTTTTTTTCATTTTGACCCCTCCTACTTTCAAATGTCATGACTTTTTTTACTTTTTAAAAACGATTTAAAATGCTATAGGAGCGTCACCTGAAGTTCTACAAATCATCTTGGAACTCTAATAACAATAAACTAACACATACAATTTAACTAACACATACAAAAAATTATTTTTGATGTTTGAGAACTGGCCTTTGTAATGTTCGGTGGTTTGTGTTTTGGAGTTCTTAAACCCTTATACTTTGGGGGGCCTTAACTTTCTCATTCCTAATTCGTTTTTCATGATTGTTAGTGTGTCAAATGTGCTGAAAGAAGAGATTCAAGTTTTGTTTTGACACCAAAAACAATGGAGCTCTCCCCATGGATCCGGCCTGCCCTGAGTGCTTAAATGTTTGGTCACCGGTTGGTCTACCCTATTATGCAAATGAGATTCTAAAGTTTTGAGTGAAAAAAGAAAATGATATACTCTCTGAAAAGTAGAGAAAGAAATTGTTTTTCATTGGAATTCTGTTTGGCTAAACTATGAAAATGAAAATTGAAAACTGAGGTAAACTAACCACAAAAATGGCAATTAATGAAATTTAGACCAGAATTTGGTTTTTCAGTTTTCTGATGGTGAATTTGTAGTGGCAATCATCCACAAGAAGCTTTAGCCAAATTTGACTATAAACCAGATACGAAAGTAAAGTACGTATATATTTTTAAATCCTTTGATATTTCCACTGCCTGGTGAAGGCTTGGAGCCCGGGGCCAGAACTTATTGTAGAAATCTGGTGACTTTTTTAATTTAAAAAAAGTTTAAACTCGAAAATTTGGCGAATCAGGGCCAATTTTATTCAAAACAAAAACCTTTGTTGTGCCCAAAATCATTTTTTTAATGGCAAAAAAGTCCCCCCAAAAAAACATTGAATTTTGGACTTTAAAATGTGCATCCCCACACCTCCCTCCCCCCTAATTAATAGAGATCTGAAATCTTTTTTAAGTCTCCTATGTTTCATGTAGCTTGGTACAAGAAAACCTTGGGCTTTTATTGAAGGATCTGTAACCTTTAATAAACCTCTGACACAATTAGTTAAGTTAGCAAGTCCAGTTAAGTTAACAAGTCCGCCCCCCCCAAATGTTTTAAGGGTTTGCTAAGTTGCTTCCCAAGTTCCAATCCCCCCTTGTTGCAGTTTTCAGCATTACAACAATTTCATCCATCATTCCCAAGGCAACATTTCTCCTCCCCCCATCAAATTCTAACAGAAAGAGGACAGAAAATTTGTTTCTAAGAATCCATTGGATGGTTTGTTTGGAGTAACTTTGGACCAGTTTTTGTTGGGTGGGTTCTTTACTTTTGTGAAGCACCTTTGGTTCCAGTTGTAAAACTTGAATTAGAAACAAGTTCCAGTTCCACACACATAAATGGGAACTGGGAATTTGGTTCTTTGTGAAATATACTCCTATTCCAGTTGTGAAAATTAGAACCAATTCCAGTTCCAGGTTAACCCAAACCCAAACCGGTGAACTTAAGGTTATTAGCATCTAGTTCATTGTTTTTTTTCTTTTTAAAAATAAAATAAAATTCAAGATCATTTTCTTTTGAAAATTTCAGTTCCAGTTCTGGTTCCACGCATAAATAGAACTGGGAACCCGGTTACAGTTCCAATTCCAAAACCAGTTTGACAAATCAGACCCAGTTCCAGTTTGGTTTTTACTAATCGGAACTAGAACTGATGGTTCTAATGTTACTACCTAAGTAAGGGGCCTACTGGGTTGTTCCTAGTTAGTGGGTAGGTAGTAAGAACAACAATGGGACTAAATCAACTATCATTCATCCAGTTGTTGTTCTTACTACCTTCCCATTAGCCTTTACTTATGTACTAATCATCCACGTACATCTACTTGTCTTTTAGTCAGCAATGAATGAAGAGTAGGGTTTAGGGTTTAGGTTTAGTGACTAAACCCTACTCAATACTAAAACCCTAGCCTAAAACCCTATTTGTATTTGTCTTTTGTAATTCTAAGCCTTCCCACATTAGGTGCCATTTTTCTTGCATGTTCTTGCTTTCATTGTTGTTTCTTCGAGCAAGAAGTGCACATATTTCATTGAAGTGTAGTTGAACTTTAGATAAAATTGCCAAAATCAATTCCACCATGTATTGTTATTGCTAGTATTATGTTTGCAAATTGTGGGTGTATTGTTCTTTTTGAATGCTAAAAAAAATTAAATCAACTATTGCCAAGTGTCATCTTGTTATGTTTGTTTAACTTTGTTTGTTTTTCATAGCTTTCTGAAATTTAATATAACTTTATACAAATTATGTGTGTTGAATGCTTATGGATTTGTGTAGAATTAATGGAATGACTAGTTTGGCTTTGAAAATTGGCAATAAAGAATTTTTTTGATTACAGTGACAATTTGGACTAAGTGATCGCACTAACATGTGCACTCAAGGTGTGTTCCTCCCTCAAACCTTTTATGATTTAAAAAATAAAAATTGCAAGATTTGATGAATGTGCCAAATTAAGAAAATTGTCTTGGAATTTTATTTATAGAAATTTGTATATGACACCTTTATTTTTCTCATTTCATTGTTTAATTTCCTTTTCAATTTTAGTGTTATATTTACATATTTGTGAAGGTTTTCAATTTTGTAAAGCTTTAAATCCATTGGCATCAATCTATTCATTTTTTCACTTCTCTCCCTTTGTGTTTCAATTTTATGTTTGTTTGTGATCTTTTGCATTTATAATTCACACCTTTGAGATTTTCAACACCATTCTTTTTAAATTTGGTTTGCTAGATCTTTGTGAACTTTGTGAGATCTAATTCACATTTCCAAGTTTGTCATGTCTTCTTCAATCTTTTAATTCAACTTGTCCAAGAACCCTAAGCTCACCATGCACCTTTGCATTGTGTCCATCCAATTTGTTTTCAAGGGCATATATAATCTTAGTGGGTTAAGGTTGCCTTTAAGTGGAGCATGGTCTCCTAAATATGTAACCAAACTATTTGAAAATCTATATGCACAAAATATACAAAACCTTCTTTTGAAGTTTGATTTTTTAAAAAAAATCCTCCTAGGTCTATAAATCTTTAATAGATTATGAAGTTATTTGATTCACAATTGAACTTGCCTTTGAAGAAACAAAAGCCAAATTTGGATGGCCATGGGAAGAAGGACAAAAATTCCTTCAATAATACTGAAAAAAGTTTCAAACAAAGTGGGTAGTCAAGTTGCCACGGGGGCAGATTCAAGGTTAAATGGTTCATTTTCAATAGATAAAAAGTCCTTAAAAACATTTTTTTGGTGTCAAATTAAAATAAATGGGTAATTATGGGTTGGTTAATGAGTTAATTAAATTCATATGAAAATATATCCACTTAGACATCTTTTTGACATGCATTTTATAAGGAAAAAATCATCAATTGAACAAAAAATGACCCATGTAAAGACTTTTGAAAATAAGGTCCAAATTTTGGTCGTTCAAAAGTCCATAACTATATTTTGTTTAAAGCTTTTGTAATGAAGTTATCAAATCTATGTTTGTTCTTCTTTCATCTATCAAATATTAAGTCCCTATGAGATGTATTTTCAAAAAATGATATTGCAAATTTCATGTGTATGGGAAGTGCAGATGTTCGAAACAATACATATGTTTTCATTTCAAAAGTTCATTACTACAAGGTACACATTTATTGTGCACAAATTATATAGATTTTTTTTTATTGAAGTTGAGAACTTTAAACTAAGTCCCCAGTTGTGCATATAAATGATTTTATGACACATTAATTAACTACACCCTGTAGAAAATTGCAATGGAACATAAAAAGTGAACCACTGTAGCTTGCATTGACCCCATGGGCAAAGGTTTAGTGTCAAAGGATGGGTTTATCCACAATGTGAAGTGTATGTTTACTTTAAATATTGAGACCAAGACAAGATTGTTAAGGGTACAAACGTGATACTTTAACAAGACATATGGGTCATAGGATTGCTATGCATGACTTGTTTAAGCTTGGGGTGAAAAAAAGGTGGGGAATACATTGCAACAGATTGTGCCCACTTGAAAAACATGAAGTTGTATGCCTATGGGTCTTTACAAATCAATTTTGGTCCAACTATACAAACATGTAGGTGAATAAATCAACAAACAATTCAAACAAAGATGTTTCATGTTATTGCCCATGGTTGCCCAATGTTGGAGTTTGAAACCTTGTATGAGTTATTTGTTAAATTTAGGGGTCCAATCCAATTAGACACTAATATGATATTGTTGGTTAGATCCTTGTTGAATTCATGCACATCCAATTCTAAGACACCGATGTCAAGGCCATACAATTTTTTCAATTCATAACCAACTCTTATGACAAAGTTATAAACATTGACAATGGGTTTTGGATATGTGTCCATGCATATGTGATTGATTGTTAGACCAAGGTACACAAGAAAAAATCTTGCCTTTTTGTAACTAATTAATTTGTGATTACATATGATTAATTATCACATGTAGTTTACTTCTAGTCATTTTTGTAATTATTTCAAAGTTCAATGATTTCTAATCATTTTGTGATTGTGTTGTGAGCAATTGCTTGTTCATCCTTCCAAAAGGATGATTTCTAAAATGATTTTCATTCAAGAATAGCTTTTTATGTCTCATTAATTGTAATACTAACCAACATTTGATAACCATTATGATGCGAACCTAGCCCCTAGAGTTATATTACGGTCTATTAAGAATACATTAGGGGCATGTTAGGTTCTAATATATTAGGCCATGCTAGGATTCACTAGGTTGGGTAGCACATTAATTATAACTAATATATAAGCTAGCATAAACTATTATAACATATAGCTAATCAATATTGTAACTAGCTATTATTGTGTATAGTTAGGAGGCTAAGGTAAATTAAGTAGGCTAGGGTATGTTAGGTAGGTTATATAGGCTAAGTTGGAAAACTTAGATAGGCCAAACTAGGTAATTATATTAGATAGGCTAACAATTTATGTTAAACTAAGTAGATTACATAAGGTATTACTCTGGGTCATCATGATAGACCATTGTCCTTTGCTTGTGGTGATGCAAGTTGGTTGTAATTCAACCAAAGTGGCAAAGGTAAGGCCTATAATGCTTTTGTTTTCTATTTTAATGAGTTTGAACTAAAAGCATCCCATGTATGTTTTTTGAGTTTTTTTACTTTTCTATGATGTCTAGGTAGGAAAACTTGGGTGTTTTCTCTAACATACATTTGTAATTCAAGCTTGTTTATGTTTTGTTGTTGATGGAGATCATACGATTTCTTGTGAAATTTGCTCAATAGAGCGATAATTTCATTTGCAACTTCTTACTATGTTGAAGGTTTGCCAAAATCAATTGTGCACTTTGTTTTGTAACACCCTTTCTTGCTTCTAAGTCAATGAATATTGGTCCTTTCATGTTCATGTTACAAGGTGACCAATGCAGCATACTATTCATATGAAGTAGGTGATTAGTTATCATACAAATTCCATTGAACATCTTGCATTTGCTTTATGTAGTGAGAAAACATGTGTTCATTGGGGTGCAATTTGATTGGAAATGGGTGTTATGCCACTTGTGACATAGGCAACATTTGCGCACATAATACAATTTGTGAAAGTTGAATGCAAACATAAGTTCTTAATCATTAAAAAATTTTGTCACTTGTATTCTTTCACTTGGTATGGTGGAGTGGTAGAAACAATAAATGATTTACAAAATATCTTGACATTATTTTCTATTTTGCAAAAGAAAAAAATCACTCGGATTTGTAGAAAGGTTTGATTTGGTATAATTTTATTCGGTGTATGGTAAAGTTCAAATCCATTTATTTATTAATGCAAATGTTCATGATGCTGTGTATGGTGTTGGGATCATGGCAAAAGCTACTTAAGGCTTAATTGGGAAGTTGGATGCCCAATTTCTTTAGCAATTAGTGATGGATGCCATAGGGATTCCCAATATTGGTCACATGTAAATGTAGAGATGACCTTTCCTCAACATTTGGAGGTCTTTGAAAAGATTTTATTGTAACTCCCATCCATGTGAACAATATAAGAAGTGTGATGTGTTGTAATGTCAACGTTTGCGACCATCATTATTAACAATGACACACAAAACAACATAAACCTTTTTAATGACACTATGAATAAAACTAATTTTGTGCTTGTTTTGCAAGTGTGATGCAAGTTCATGTTTTTTGGCAAGAAATTAATTGTACTTGGAATCCTATAGGATTTTGCAAGTTTGCAAGCTTATGTTGCAAATGAATAACATTTGGATTTAAAAAAATGGATCGAGGCACCCCACTTAGGGGCTTATCCCCCTCCAAACATCTAAATGTCAAGAATAACGTTCACATTGGATCTAGTCCATGCTAACCTAGTATATATAATGTAACCATGACATATCCACTTAGACATATTGAAATTGTTGACAAAAAGGTCAACATGCTCCTATGGTCCTAACCATTCTTTCATGGTTAAACTTGGATGCTCAACATGGTCTGTTTAAATTGACAATGAAATCCAATGTTGTTCAAGCCATTGCTGAAATAATGGTCATTACATTTGCCAATGTTAACTTTGTCATTGTTGATTCCTTCGTGCATATGTGGTGAGTGATTCATTCATCACAATTGCTATTTCATTTTTTTTCATAGTGTTTAAAGTTGGCCAAAATTGCTATGTTTCATATTGTTGACCCTACTAAAGAAGTGTGTGGCACAATGGCTTGAACTTTCACTTGTAATTAACTGTTGCTATGTATGCATCAAAGTTCTTCACGCTTGATACCTTAACAAATGAGGTGGCCTATGATATTGGGTAAATGTTCGATCAACAAATGGTCAAGGTTGATATGTGTGAAATGTGAAGCCACTTTTGTGTCCCTCTTTTACATGACATGTTTCATCAACTTGGGCTCATTGCCATATTTTCTATGGACCATTAATATCCATAGCTAGAAAACACTATAGACAGCGTTTCCGTAGTCAGCTCATATACATAGAGTGGAGTGTATGATCACCAAGATGAACTATGGATTGTTTTTCTCAATAACTCAAGGGCACATTGATTACAATGGCAATAGCCAGAGAAATTTTGGAAACACTCTTTCAATCTTCACCACATATGTTTTGTGTCACTCAATTATTTTGCCACTTACACAAGAATTCAGACTTGAAAAGAAAAAAGAAAAAACCTTCTTCCAATAGATGGTGTGCTGGTGGCTGTTGGTTAGCTCCAATCACTAATAGATGGAGGGGGTGTGGGGGGAAGAGAATTGCTGACATTTGTTCATGGGTAACTCATTTATGGTACAATCAAGCAAAGGCTTTTAAAAAAAAAAAAGAAATTGTGTTTGGAGGGATGAATGGCACACCCAAAATTTCAAAAGTCTAGTGGGTGAGTGAAGAAGAGGTGATAATAATGCAAGTGTGCATTTTGCATGAAGAATTCAATGAGAAGAAGGTGTGAGGGAGGTACTTTTGAATTTGTGATCAGAGTTCTATTAACTCAAGGTCTCCTTCACTTTAGCCTTGCAAAGACAAGAGGCATATAAATGGCTGGCAAGCCTGGCCTGGCCTGGCCTCTTGGATCCAGCAAAATATCTATCTAGTCCAGAGGTCATTTGTCACACTTCCAGTTAAAACTACACACATACCCAATGAAGAGAGAGATGTCAATTTTCACAAGTAATGAAACAAATTCATCCAATTGCAAAATTGATCTTGTTTCCCTCCTTCCAAATGTTCCTTTTTCCTTTGTATTTTCAATTGCCCTTGTTCCATTCTTTACCTTAGAGAATTGGTAGAAATTTTTGGGCCATGGTGAACTAGCACCCACCAGTGCACCATGAAGGATGAATGGCAAGTGGTGAGGAAACAGTTTTCTGTTGCGGTCCAGTTCGCTAGCTAACCATGGTGGTTAGCTCAGTTGCTTTTTAAAAAAAAACCTACCTACCTACCTCCAACCCCACAAGCAGGTTGTTAGTAAGTAGGTAATTAAAACTGCGCTTATGGATGCATAAACCATCTACTTACTTACCTAGTAATTACCTACTTTCTTACCTACCTACCTACCTATTTATGAGACCTATTTCTTACAAAATTGATTATCAAGGTGAAACCAAATATTACCGCGGTTGAGGTTCATCCACAACTGAGTAATAACGAGCATCCAGTGGATGGTGCGCTGGTGAGTGCTTGAGGAGGAGTTAAATTTCTGCCTCAACAACAGACGAGGTGCATTTAGTATAACATGCCTCCTCTCCTCCCGAAGCAAAATCATTGCCATTGGGTTTTAAAAGCCGAAACTTCAAAAGGCAAGATTCTGGAAATTTGGGTCCCATGCTTGGCTTGCTCATCTCATACATTACCACCTTCCTCAAGGTTCTCAGAATGGCCCAGTATTCTTGATCCTTACCCAACTGACACCTTTTCACCTTCGTTTTCCCTTGTTTTTGAATACTCAATCTTCAATATTGGGAGATTGGGATAGCTCAATCTTCAATATTGGGAGATTGGGATAGCTCAATCTTCAATATTTGGAGATTGGGATAGCCTCCCATTAGTATATTCTAAAAACCAACCCAAAAAAACCCTTTCCAAACCCTAAATGGGTCTTGGGAATCTTACATACAACAATCTTAACCGACTTAGAGAAAAATATCTCCAATCCGGATAGAAATTGTGTTTTTACCAGTTTGTGGACCAGGGGAAATGAGGCACCTGAAATGAACCCCATGACCCCCAAAATCCCACACGTATCCAACCCCAGCAACCAACAACAGTGGACAACAACCAGGCCATCCCGACACACATTGCCAAAATGTCACCCAAAATAATTCCAAAAAATAAAAAAAAGAAATATATGAGCAAGCACAGGGGCCATTACAATTCTGTAAGAAAATATTTAAAGCATCATCATCATTACCATCATAATCATAATTTACGACGGCAAAGGAAGTAAATAAAGCCCTAAGTAATGGTTCAGACCCCCGGCTCCTCCCCGTCCCTTCCCCTTATGGCAAGTTCAAAGTTCAAAGTATCAACAAGATGTCTATTTTTCAAAATTTTATAAATGGAGTTTAAATGTAGTTTTGGGAACACTTTCTACAATAAAAAGTTATCTTAAGGCAAGAAAAAGAATTATGGAAACTCAAATATTTTTTCACCATGCAAAAATGTAATCTTCAAAAAAATCCTCTAGAAGAAACCAAAATGCTTCAAGATATTAGAACTTTATAACTAATCTCAAGTTTCAACACAAGCCAAAATATCATCTTTCAAAAATCCTCATATAAAAATAGACCTATTAATGTTACCTAGGGGCCTATAAAAATCCCTTAAGCTACTACACTCTATAATGAATCTAAACACAATAATCCTTGCCTTGGTAGGCTCGGCCAACAAACGTGTTTTTGTCACCTGCAGCCCCTTCTCTTAGCAATGCCCTGGTCCTAGGTCCTTACTGTACACTTCTTGGCTTTTGGGGGGAGGGGGGAGGTGGGCGGGGGCAAAGGAGGAATGGATAAACATGCATGATGGAAGGTGAAAGGAAAGAAACTCGCGAATCAAATACCTATTCGGATTTCAATCACCAACTTGCTTTTGATGATGTCGGTCGGGGTCCTTGCTTGCTCTTGCATTTGCAAAAAAGTTTTGTTGTCGGTTTTTTTTTCCCAAACCGATTGAAGTTCGAAGTTTATACCACAATACCTTCACAATAGTTTAGACACATCTTTAATGAATAAATAATTCATTTTGAAAATTTCATTTAAAAATAAATAAAATTTGAAACTTTCAGTATTTTTTCTTCACAATTTTTTTTGTCACTTGAATTTTTTAGAAATTTCAACATTTCTGAAAGATAATATAATTATTGTTGAAGCTACCAAGGTAGCCAGGGTATATAGAACTATTTTTCTTTGATACGAGGAAGTGTGAAGATCTCATTCTGGCCGCAAAGTTACGGATGAAGAAGCAAGGAAGGACACTTGAGGTGAGGAGGTCAAGACTATGATCTCACTTTGGTGCAAAAGGGAAAACAAATTTTTCTTTTTCAAAAGTAAGCATTAAAGTATAGTACAAGGGCAGCTTCAACACACGTATGTAGAATAATTAATTAATTTTGAAAATTCATGTCAAAAATAAAATATTTTCAAAAGATTCTTTAATTTCCTTCCCAAAATTTTCTTTGTTCTTCGGAATTTTTTTCTTTTTTTGAGGGGAAAATTTCAACATTTCTGAAAATAATATAATTAGTGTCAAAGCTGCCAATGATATATGGTATTGTGGTACATCCAGGTCTTACAAATTTCTGTCTTCTACTACCATCAATTGTTTTTTTCCTTCTTTTTTGCCCTTTTTTGTGGGTTTGTTTTGGCAGCAAGCTCTTCCACCCCCCCCCTCTCCCGCCCCTTTGAAGGATCAGGTGTCGTACTAGTTTTGGTACGTATATTGTAAATTTTGGTGGTGGGTTTTGGTACTTTTTGTAGCTCCAACACCACGATGATGCTGATGATGATATTGTTATTTTTGTATTTATTGCAGCATGCGACCATTCGTCTCAATTTAGGGCGTCTAAGGGTCTCTTTCCATTAGGTTGTTATGATCACAGTAGTTACACACACAGTGTGTGTGTGTGTGCGTGCTTGGATCTAATGGGAAGCCACTGATATAGGGCCTTTGTTTTCTTGTCGCTGCAGGGTAAGTTCGTTCTGTTCTGGTTTGATATCGTCTGATTTCGCACTTTATAACACGTTTGCATCGAGATTTGTAATCTGTAGCCATTAGCTCATCCTCCCGTACTGCAGATGTTTTGAGAAGAGGAAGAAGAAGTAAGTTGCTTCTAAAAAGTAGCTTGGAAGTTCTGTTTCTTTTGTGCAAGTAAAAGTACTTAGCAGTCTGCAGATGAGGAGAGAGAGAGAGACACACACACACACACACACAGAGCAGGGAGCTGCTGGTCGGTCGACAAATAAGAAGAAAGTCCCCAAATTTTTTTCCTTATTTGAGGATGTTGTGCAGTTGTTGTAATCGATTTTTGTTTTTTTGGGTGTTTTTGGTTTCAGTAAACAATAAGGATTTGTAATTTCGACAGTAAAGATATGGGAATATACAACACCCGAAAATTGGCTACAGTTAAAATTCTTGTATAAGAAGAAGAAGAAGAAGAAGAAGAAGCTAGAATTGTTGTATAAGAAGCAGAAGAAGAAGAGGAAGCTAGAATTTTTGTATAAGAAGCAGAAGAAGCAGAAGAAGAAGAAGCCAGCTGCTATGGAGAACTAGATTAAGCAGAAGATGCTGCAGGTGGTGCAGCTTCTTGTTGCTGTGTTGTGGTGATCATCAGCTCGATCTTCTTCATGTCGCACGGGAGTAATATATCGGTGGTGACTACAATAACTCCTTGACCATGGGAACCATGAAATCAATAAGTTCGGTATGGGTTGTGACGCAGTTCTGCATCACGTCGCTGCTGCTACTAACAATGTTAGCAAGTAGTCGCAGTAGCAGGAGTAGTACTACTGCACAGGCGGCGACAGGAGCGCCATCACCAGGACCAGTAGCTTCTTCTTCTCCTGTTGCAGCTCCACCAGCGCAGAACAACTCCACCGGGTTCTGTGAAGCGTTTATTGTTTCCTCGGACTACACCTGCTCCGAATACATGGTGGGTGGTTGTTGTTGTTGTTGTTGTTGTTGTTGTCGTTGGTGTTCCAAGTGTACTTCAGGTCTTCAGCTGCAGTTGTGAATATTAGATTGGCAGCAGCAGCAGGTGCGAGCAAGATGGGTGACGAGTCCGCAATTCCTTTGCGTGGGTGTAGGTGGAGACTGTGGATGGCTATTTGCTTGCGATTCAACGCATTGCAGCGGTGGCGGCGCCGGCAGCAAAGGGACCCGCTTTCTTGTACCACGGCATCATGGAGGTCGTTACCTAGCTATACATCTCTAGTCCCTGCAGCTCTCGTGCTTCCTTCAATCGTTCGTGTCACTCTTCAGAGATTGCAGCTAGTGAACTGACGACAGGTTTCAGGTTCCAGCTGGTTGCAGCAGGTCTGCTGGGACCTCAAGATTCTTGGCTGAAAAATGTGGCCGGACGATCGAGCATGATGAGTCTCTGCTCTTACAATATACGCATAATATAGAATAAAAAAGTGACGCGATCTGTGGTTGGTGTGTCCGGCGCGCATGCAGGGAGGAGACATTTGGGTGTTGAATCCGGGTGAGGAGTCGCTAGCCTTCTCGCTAGCAAACGCGGGATACGAAGTTTGGATCGGTAATACTCGTTCCACCATCTACACCTTCGGCCATGTTCTCTATCAACGACAGCAGAAGGTAATGAATCTTATCTGAGAAATCTTCGTGAAGTGCCCAGCAGCTTCACTGCAAAGCGGGTCAGAGTTTAATTAGTGGGCGTCGAGCTCAGGGTTTAATTGTCTTGGAGCTCAATCTGGCTTCATGGCCTTGGAGCTCAATCTGGGTTTAGTGATCTTGGAGCTTAGACTGCTTCAATGGTCTTGGAGCTTAGGGTTTAATGATCGTGCAGGAACTTACTAGGGTTTAATGGGCTTGTTGCCTAATCCTTGCAATTTGGTATCTGTGCATTCATCACCTGAAACCCAGACAGCATGCTCTGCTGAAGCTTGAGATTTCTGGTTACTTCTAATTTTGCTCATAGTGATCCAGAATTACCCAGGAATTTGTATGCTCAGATCAGATACAGATCACTAGATAACCACCAACAGGTTTCGAGTCTGGTTGCTGTGCACAGTCCTTCAAATTTTTGTAGCAGATTATTGTGACTGTTCCAGAGTCACCATGGAGATGATAGCTTCTTTGATTTGAGTATCTATGTGCAGGAATTCTGGAACTGGAACTGGGATGATTTGGTTTCAAAGGACTTACCTTCAATGCTATATGCAGTGTATAATCACACTCAGCAACCTCTCTTCTATGTTGGCTACTCGCAGGTGCGTGCATGTTGCATAATCCAAAGTCAAATGTTTGTAGCCAGTCATCTCTCACAGACAGGTGCAAATTATGTTGCATAATCCAAAGACAAATCTTTTGTAGCCATCTTTTGGTGCAGATGTGCATTGTTGCATAATCCAAAGACATTTTTTGTAGCCATCTCTCGCTCTCAGATGTGCATTGTTGTGTAATCTAAAGACAATTTTTGAAGCCGTCTCTTGCTTGCAGATGTGCATTGTTGTGTAAATCTGAAAGACAGTTTTTGTAGCCATCTCTCCCAGGTGTGCATCTTGCACAATGGAAACATGATATCCACCCTCCACCAAAAAAATTAGTGGTAGAATGAATTGGAATACAAAGCAAATGTGTCCAGACTTTCTCTCTGTCTCTCTCTCTTGTGTAATGAACTTGATGTTGTAGAATTGAATGTGATTGATTTTTGTATGTTGTGATGTGCATCAGGGTTCAATGACAGCATTTGCAGCATTTTCTCAAGGGCCTTTAGTGAATCTGGTTGCAAAAGCCGCGATGCTGAGTCCAGTCAGTCATGTGAACCATATCACGTCAGCTGTTGCACTTGCAGCATCGTATTTGTATGCTGATCAGGTGCCACTGCTGCTTCTCAATTGTGACAATAATTTGTGGCTCTCACAGATGCCCACTCTAATTTGCACCTTGCAATTTTTTTCTACTTACTGTGCCCATCATTTTTCTCTAGAGATCCAGAGCTGAACAGAATTGTTAGCTCTAGATGAGTGAGTACATCACACTTTACATTATGAATTTTCTTGGGGGGATTTTGCAGTAACCCAAATTTACTCTGAAGAAAAATGTGGACTTTATTGTTTTAACAGATTTTGCTGGGAGCAGGTTTCTTTGAGTTCAATTTGTACGGGTATGACTTTTATCAACCTTCTCTGTGCAAGTCCAGAACATCTACAAAATCACAAGCTTTTCTTTCTGTACTATGGAATGGTGAATCCCCTGCCCATTACATTGGGTGATGTGCCAGGTGATCGAGTTAGGGTGAGCTAGGTGGTGCCCATTATACCTAACATAATGGGCAAGGGTGAAACCATTCCATGGCATTAAGGTCTGGAGGGGCGATGGCAGATTCAATGACTTCCTGAAAAATTATCTTCAACAGACATATTTTGGTCACTATAATGAGTTGATGATGATCATCGAAAGATTATGCCATATAATATGGTCAAGAAAATGACATAATCTGCGCCCCCCCCCCCTCAAGACCTTAATGTTTGTAGTTTTGCACTAGTTTCTGAGAGGGGTTTTTAATTTCTTACTTGTAAAATGCAGTTGACACCTGACAACTAACTCTTCTTTTTCTTCTTCTTGTAGTAGAAGGAAATGATAAAAAATGTGTACAAATTCTGTTGCTTTTTGCAGTGAAGCAGTTGCCAAGTTTTTAGACATTGTGTGTACATCTCCACAAGTAGATTGCACAACTGACCTGCTCAATCAAATTACTGGTAAGGGTTTAGGAAGGAGGAGGAAGAGGAAGAGGAGAGGTTTTTGTAGATTTTTCTGAAGAATTTGGAATTTCTTCAATTTTGGAAACTGGGCATGTGGCTTTTGCTTCTTTAAAATCGGTGTGTCCTTATGTGACAGGTCCCAATTGTTGTTTAAATGAAACGAGGATGCCATTATATTATCTTTACAGCTTTCAATCCACCTCCATGCAAAACATTGCACAACTGGCTCAAAGTTGGTATCTTCTTCCCTTTTTTTCCCCCATTTTCTTTCCTTCCAAAGTTGCTGCTCCCCAAGCACACGATAGGTTAAGACCCAAATGTAATTCGGTACTTATGCCTGTCATTGATGATGCTTGGCATTAAATAATTCCTGAAAACAATGAAATTATTGAGTTATATCTTTGCTGGAATTCTAGAGAATGAAACTGAAGTATGAATGTGAAGGTGAGGATTTCTTTGCAAACTATATACTTCATGTGAAGGTGTCACTGTGGAAGTTGCAAACTATACTGACGAGAATGCTGGGACAATTGCAGTGGTGCGCACAGGAGGGTTTGGTTTGTATGACTATGGGTATTTGGGGAACCTCATGAATTATCACTCATTGTCACCACCTCAATACGATTTGTCAGCAATTCCAGCTTCACTCCCAATGTTGCTGGCTCATGGTGGCAATGACACCCTTTCAGATCCTGATGATGTTGCCAATTTGATCAGTCTGCTGCAAGGAGTCCCTGAAGTCCTCTATTTACCAGAGTATGCACATGGTGACTTTATCATTGGTTGTACTGCTGGAACACTAGTATATTCCCACATTCTTGCTTTCTTTGAAGGATAGCAAATGGATGATGATGGTTTTGAAGCGTGCACAACTTACAGAGACTTTGTTACTAATTTTTTCCCTCAAAAGATGCGCACTGGAGAATGAGAATCAGGGGGGAAAAAAATCCTGAGTTCTTAGACTTTCTTCCCTCTCTTTGATAATTTTGAAGGTTTGGGAGTTCAATTTTTGCCCCTTTGAAATATGATGAGTGAATTTGTGTGATTAGAGTTTTGTCTTTGAAGGTCTTGTATTCTATCAATCTTGTCTTAAATAGAGATTCTATAACACATGAATTGTAGTGAGAAGTTCCCACTTTTTCCTTGCGAACCTGAATCTTGCACCAGGCATTCGCAAAGCTTGGAATCTGAATTGTATCATTCATCTTGGAATCCCTATCAAGTTCAGAATCTGTCAGAAACCCAAGAATCGGTCTGTTGCATCAAATCTCCCATGGACTTCACAATTTTTGTGCTTCAAATCTGTAGAAATGAACCTGTTGTTTTCAGAAAAATCTGCACTAAACCCTAAAAACATGGGCTATTAAACCCTAAACCCCACTCTACTATTGAAGCCCCCAACAGTAGAGTTTCAGCCCTAAAGCCTTGAAAACCTGCTTCAGTTTGTCGCTAGGGTGTGGAGTCTGGACCCAGTGCATTAAGATCTGGGGTCACAAATTATGTCACATTTTATGACAAAATTTTCCAGTGCTGATCATACACTTGTAGTAAACTAGTGATTTTGAACATGAATTTTTTCCAAAAATTGTTTGAATCTGCCACCCCATCATACCTTAATGGCATAGAATGGCCAAGTCCCCGCCCATTATGTTGGGTAAGTGGCAGGCGAGCCCATCAGCAATGGGAGTGCAGCTTAGTGTAATGGTCTGTGTTGTAAAACTAGCACACATGTATGTTGTTACATAAAGCATTGGGTAGTTGAGAAATATGCAAATGGTGGGTGATTCTTGCATTGAAAAGAACTTGAAAACATGAGAAATGAATCAAGAGATGTTTAATATCCAAAGCTCACATATATGGAATGGGGTCTACTACACCAAGGAACACATTGAGCCCAATAGGGTATCACAAGTTTGGAATGGGTCCCATACCTTATGAATGTATTAAGCCAATTGGTAGGGTGAGATGTACTTTCCACAATCATATATTACATGACTCAAGAGACTTCCAATCACAAGAGTATCATCTAAGACCCTCCTTTTGGAGCTGAGGTTTGTGTGGACCTTACTAAGTTTATTAATTTGATCTTTTTAAAGTCAAAATACCCCCCTTTTTTTTTCATTTCCTTCTTCATGTTCTCATTTCTTTTTGTATTTTCTAGAGAATATGACGTCAATGAGATTAAGGGAATTTCCCTTCATACTTATGCGTTTTAATGTATTTTGATCCAATTAGGCGAGGATCAATTGACAACTCTAAATCTTAAAAGGAAAATGGTTTTTATTTTAAAAAATTACATAGATTTACAACATAACAAGCATAAATCATTTTACATTTACATAATTTTACATAACATAAAAATGAATTTTCATTGTTTTACATGAAGTGTAAATAAATTCCCTATTGACACTTACACAACAAGTATATCTAAAGCCGTATACATGCACAATGTTGGTCCCACCCTTAGTTATGGGGGAGGGAACATGTCTTGATATTTTTGCATGTCACCAATTCATAAAGTGTTGTTGCCGTGCACTTTTTCATGCCTTTTTCTATGTGGGACAGGCAGCCGTATGCTCCTTCCACTTTTGTTGTGATCAATTTCATTTGTAATGGGAAACATGTGGTAAAGGCTACTTTAACTAAGTGTATTTGGAGGTCTCCTTACTTTTGTGCATAATGTCAAGGAGGTACCTTATACCTACCATAGGCTGGGCCTTACACCTACTAGGTAAGGTGTAAGAGAATATATCGTATCACCTTTAGGCTCTTACATGTTTTTAAGGACCCATCTGAGATGCAAAGCCTGAGAGAAATTTCCTAGTGTACTGGCTGCAAGGGCACAGTGAATTACCCTTCCTAGAAAAGAGGGATCTTATGCCTAATATTTTAGGATCGGGAGAGATCTTAGAGGGCCTTGGCCTAGGCCCCTTATTTTGGGAACACCCCAACCCTAAGGCTTTACCTTACACTTTTCAGATGAGATCTCTGGGTCTTATTGAACTTGTGAGCATGCATTATTGTGTTTAGGGTTTAGGTTTTTGTCCATAGCCCCCAAAAAGTTGTTGCATATTCTTACTCTTTGAGAGTAAGCTTGAATAATAATTTAAATTTCACTTCATAATTCATTGTGTAGTTGGGACTTGGGACACCAACCACACACATATGCAGAAGCAAAGAATTCACACATAATCAACCTACCCCTTCTTCACACATAAACCCTAAATCTTAAACCATAAACCCTTCTTCCTTGCAATGCAAAATGCACTTAATAATTTGTCATTTTGTTTGGGAAACCGTTTCAAAGGCTCCCAAATACACATGTACACTTATTATTTGTCATGTGGTTAGGACTCGGGACATCCCCATATGGAGAATTGTTGCACAATTCTTTTAGTTACACCAATTGTTTCTCATTGTTGATCATAGGGTCGGGGTGGATGAGAAGTACCCTTTGTAGATTCATCACCTCCTATCTTTGTGCAATCTTCTCAAGCATCCTACTAGGTATACAACCTATGGTGAAGAAGATATTGAATATTGAACAATTTTTTCTTGAACATTCATTTAAAGCAAAACCAAAAATTATAGGGGAATTTGGGTGTGCTCATGGTATTGTTAGAAAGTCCTAAGTGGGTAGGATTTAATGAAGGTGATTTGGAAAAAATTTAGACTTAAGGTGTGAGAGATATGAAATTTTGAGTAATTTTTGTCATGGAAAATTCAATTAAATTCAATGAAATTACTTTAATTCAATGATTTTTGGAAGGAAAATTAGTTGGGTAATCGGTGCACACTTGGGGCCAACGGCATACACTACTCTAGTGCAAGTTAGAACACAAAAATGATATTTAATGAGGGTTATATATTTTTATCTTTCCCCAATCTACCTACTAAAGAATAATTTCAACACACACCATTATATATATAATATATAAAAGTGAAGAAAGAAAGAAAGGTATGAATGGTTCGAGCACATGCACTACCTTTTATTTATTTATTTAAAGAATCCAAACAATAAAGAAAAAAAAACATGAGATTATTGTGCTCCTCTTGCTTGGTATCTTGATCCGATCCTTTTTGCATATGCCAAAAGTGGATTTCCATTTTCAACTTTGAATCTTCCTCCTCTTGCTCTAGGACTTCCTTGGACTTCCTCCATTCCAATCCTAGTCCTAGACCAACTAATTTCATTTTTCTTTCTTGAAGAGCCAAGGAACAAAACATGAAAGAAATAAGCAACTCTTTGTTTATTGTCTCCCCCACCCTAAAAGGGAAATATTACACAACATGATGTAATTTTGTTTTGATTTGATACTTACATTTTGACCCAATCTTCACTAGATGTATTGTAGGTGTATTGTGGTGGCACGTTTTCAAGAATGCTCACTATGGGTGCATTCACACTTGATGTTAAATCAATGTTGAATGAAAATCTAGGTGGCATTGTAGGTGACACCTAATGTTAAATGAGCGAAAGCTTAATGTAAAGTGAATCTTAGTTTAAGATAAAAATTTCATGATAAGTAAGTTTAAGTCTTAAATGACTAATATGGTGTTAATTGACTTAACACGAGAGTCCGTAACACCAAGTGTGAATGCACTTTATGTATATATTATTAGTGTGAATGACGAGTTCATTTTTGGGGAATTTTTGTTCAACTTTTCTCTTTGTGACCCAACCAAGAGTAGAGAGAGTATAAGGAACTCTAAAGCCCCCATGGTTTGCACCATCTCTATGACTAGAGGATTTTTTCCATGTCAAAATCCATCCAATTTCTCCATCTCTTTTAGTCCGTTGATTTTTTCCATGTCAAAATCCATCCAATTTCTCCATCTCTTTTACTACCGATGCAATACAATACAATAGGTTGCTTTCTTTTGGCCCAAAAAAACCGACAAAAGCTCTCTTTGGTCGAATCCCACAAAAAAGACTTCGTGAGTACGCACATGGCTCCATCATCACCCACCGGCCACTCACTCATGGCAAAGATGGAAACAACATCCCCACCCATCTTCTCCAAGAAACTTCTTGTGGCAAATATGTGTGAAGATAGTAGTCACATATCAACACGGAGTGCGTTCATTTGCCACAAGTAAGAAGAGTCACTTTTGCCCGGAGGAGAGAAGGGGAGGGAGGGTAACACCCTTTTTTTTTTTTGCTTGCTAAAATGTAGCCAAAAAGTGAGATTAAAACATATTATCAATAGTGCAAATCAAGTAGTTTTGGAAATTTTCAATAGCCAGAATTCAACAAAAATTTTAAGAAAAAACACCAGATTTTTTTATACATGGTTCAATTAGATATTTTGAAAAAAAAATCTTTTATTCAAATTTTTATCTTGTCACCAAGTTTGGCTAAGTCTTCGTACCGATAATCGCCACTTTTGGCTATATCACAAAATTGACCCCAAGAAATACATTGGAGGGTACCCAATGCAACAAATGAAAATGTTGAAAAAAAAAATTTTTAAAGAAAAAGAAAAAATGGAGGGGGTGGTTTGGGGGGACCGTTGGTCAAATGTCACCGCGCGTGATTTTACATTCTTTTATTTTTCGGTCACGACCGTCTTTTGCTGCGGAGGACCCGGTGCGACCGTCGGCCCTATAGTCGTTCTCGTAGAAAAAGCGAATCACCGTCCTCCGGACGGCGCCCTCGTCGTCTCCATTGAAGATCGCTGGAGTCTGCGCAGCATGCTCGGCTGCGAGAACCACAACTCTCGCGGAGACGCTCGACAATTTGCGGTCTCTTTTGGCCTTAGAACCTCAGATCAGAGCTTGTCTTCCATTATTGTGATTGTTTCGTATCGGAGGTTTGTGGGTTTTTCTTCTTTTCTTTGCTAAACGCCTTTTTAGAGAGAGAGAGAGTGTGTGTGTGTGTGTGTGTGGACGCGCGGGGGTGTTGCAGCGATGGACCTTGCAGAGAGAAAGAGTAGCCTGTTGCCGGAGTTTCTGTACAGCCACAGGGGATCATCTCCTGCGGTTGGAGGAATGGCAAGCTACCGTGGAGGAGCGGCGGCGTCGTCGTCGTTCAGCTCGATGTACCAGAGGTCGACGACGGCGAGTGGTAGCGTCGGGAAGGCACCCGGGTTCATGATCCCAGCTGCGAGCGAGGGGAAAATCAAGTTGTATTCTCCCGAGTATTACCGAGCTTGTGCCTTCGGTGGTACACTGTGTTGTGGCTTAACGCATATGGCGGTGACACCCATTGACGTCGTGAAGTGCAACATGCAGATCGCACCCGAGAAGTATAGAAGCATCGCCGGAGGGTTCTCGTTGGTGGTCAAGGAACAAGGACCCACGGGGCTGTTCAGAGGATGGGCACCCACGTTGCTCGGCTACAGCGTGCAAGGAGCTTGCAAGTATGGATTCTACGAGTATTTCAAGAAGACGTACTCAGACATGGTCGGAGCTGAGAACGCGAAGACGTACAAGACCTTGATCTATCTCGCAGGTTCAGCTTCTGCCGAAGTCATTGCCGACGTCGGTCTTTGCCCATTCGAGGCCGTCAAGGTGCGAGTGCAAACACAGCCAGGGTTTGCTAAAGGTCTCACAGACGGTTTCCCCAAGATCATCGCCAACGAAGGCGTGGGTGGTCTTTACAAGGGACTGGTTCCGCTTTGGGCTCGACAGATCCCGTATACGATGATGAAGTTCGCCACCTTCGAGAGCACTGTGGAAGCGATCTACAAGTACGTCGTCCCTGTGCCCAAGAGCGAGTGCTCCAAGTCCACTCAACTGGGGGTAAGCTTCTCCGCCGGCTACATTGCTGGAGTTGCTTGTGCCATCATCTCCCATCCCGCTGATAACTTGGTGTCGTTCTTGAACAACGCCAAGGGCGCTACTGTCTCACAAGCCGTGGATCAGATGGGCTTGCGTGCGCTCTTCACCCGTGGTCTTCCCCTGCGTATCATTATGATCGGTACTCTCACAGGTGCTCAATGGGGTATCTACGACGCCTTCAAGGTTTTCGTCGGCTTGCCCACCACTGGCGGTGTTGCCCCCGAAGAGCCCAAGAAGGACTAGATTGCTTGCTTGCTTGAGGAGAATCAGTTTCCTTGCCGTGAAGAAGAGGAAGAAACCCTAGGATATGAGCAGCAACAGCGGCAGCAGCAGCTTGAGAGTGCTCACAATTGAATCTTTGTTGTGTTGATTTTTTTTCCCGGCTCAACAACACATCCCACCTCTGTTTGATGAAGCTCATTTTCTTCCTCACGATATGGACAAAGAAGAAGAATACAGTGGAAAATGGGCAACAACACTCAAATCCCTTAGCACCCACCACCCACCCTCAAACCCTCTGACCTTCTTTGCATTCTCTGCTTGCATTTTTCTTGCATTCTTTAGCGTATGTATGTATGCTCACATCACATATGCTTAAACCTATTTTTTTGCAATGAAATTCTCTTCTCAAGCAAAAGCTTCAGGATGATCATCTGCCATCATGCTGTTTTTCTTTCTTTGCTTCTTTGGACTGCAGCTGCATCATGCATTGGGGTTTTACATTGTTGAAACCTTCCCTCGCCAATCCTTTTTGGTTATCTCTAAATCATTTGGAGATAACTTAAGCAATTGAGAGTTGGCATGGCTACCGACATAGCTGAAGAAGTTTTTTTTCCCTTGCTAAGAAAGAAGATCCTCATTGTTGAGACATATTGTTGGCAGGTAGGTGGTTCATAGTTGCAGCATAATGAATAAACACTTCATATGCAGATTTCTTACTGTTCTTCCTCTTGTGAAAGCAAAGGCTGTTGCAGGGCGATGGGTTGTGTTATTGGGTGGTGAGTTCTCTCAGCAAACAAACCTTAGAGCTGGACAATTAGGTTTTGGTTCTTTCCAACATGCAATTGTTCTGCTTCTTGTGTTCCTTCTTCTTTCTTCTCAAATGAGAACTATGATTGTTGCAAGCAATGTATTGTGTTGTTGGGTTGTGGGTTCTGTTAGCAAACAAACCTTGGAACTCTACAATTAGATTTTGGTTCTTTGTCAAATGGGATTCTTTGTCTTCTTGTGCTTTTTATTTTGTTTTTTTTCCTCAAATGAAACTTGATTTGCTCATGTGAGAATGATGACTGTTGCAAGCTATGGATTGTGTTGTCTCAGGTGGTGAGTTCTCTCCACGGACAAATCTTGGAACTGGACAATTAGGTTGCATTTCCATAGCTCCTCATGCCATCGTACAAATGGAAAAAGCTTTGAGATGTGAAATCAGCATGATATTTCAGTAGTAATTGTAGCATCTCTGGCCACACCCTTGATTTGGGCCTCTACCAATGTTTACCAATGCGTGTGATTCTCTGAATGACAATTGACTAACTCACCTTCTGTTTTCTTTACCCTGGAAAAAGAAGTTTTTTTTTAAGTTTTTGACTTTTTAAGAATAATGTAATTAGTGTCAAAGCTGCCCCCATAATCCAGTAATCTCCACCCACCCTCTCTACTTGGGCCCTCTACTGGAATGAAAAGAGGGTCTCCATAGGTTTCCCACAAATGGTTCATGGTTCATAGACAACCCACATTGAGATTGAATAAGCAGTAGAAAAAATGAGGCCAGTTCCTGGTACTATTTGCCAGAGTATAAATAAAATATTCCAAGTGGTGCTCTCTTGCTTAAGGTGTACTACACTACCTGACAACCAGCAAGCCACTGGGAGTAGAAAATCTGGCAATATCTTACTCATGTACACAGCACAAGATGATACATGAGCATTGACATAAAAATTCTAGACTCTTGTTCTCACTGGTTAAAGGCCCAGGTGCATTGGCCAAGCCGCCATCATACACAGTGTGTTCCTCTATGGTTTTTTGCTCAAAGACCTCCTGATTCAGCATGTGGGTTTACCCGCACTTGAATGTCCCTTGGGTGAGAGTTGGTGATATCAATTGGTGAGGATGAAGACAGAACAGGTTGAGAGTCAACTTGAATTACAGGTAAAGGGTTGAATTCTTTCCTTAACCACTCCACTGCCATAAAGCTGATAGCAGATGCAGGCACAAACCACAGTACTCGGGGCAGAGCCCCCTTAAAGAACCCTTTAGTCCCTTCCTCTCTCCAAATTGTCTGCAATGCATCTCTCCAGCCTTTGTATCTGCATCAGTGACCAGAGATTATCAACAAAAAACTTGAACCCAAAGGGCCCGTTCAGCATTTCTATACTGTCCAATCAAAACCCTAAAACCTAAACCCTACTATTGATATTATCTTTTAAGGTTCCAGCAATACAAAGTGCATGGTCTACCGATTGCAAGTACCTGGCGCTTGACCCCTGGACTTGTAGCCTAGTCTTCAAAACATCCATAGGTGTGGTCAAGAAGGCACTGAGACCTGCAAACCACCAAGCTTATGACTTGGTTTCAAATTCAGAACCATAAGGTTGCATTTCAAAAACTCTGTGGCAATTAACTGCAGACTGCACTAAGTTCATGTTTTCAGCTTTCTTGCCAAGCTTTTCATCTGCATTGTGACTACTCTCAACTGGTCAGACCAGGAAGGCCTGGTGATAACCAGTAGTAAGACACACCCCATTGCTAATAAGTCCAGTAAACACAAAAGGATATGGCAACATGGTATCATCCTTCCTGTTTCTCCTATAGGTGCTGCTACTTTCTCAGGCTACAATTATTTGATAGGTCAGCAGCCATTGTCAAGTGTCCACATTGTGACCAGAATACATCAAAGGAAACCAGACCTAGAAACCCATCTTCTTTGTTACCTTTTCCAGTTTTGACCAGAGGAAGCTCCTTCATGCCAAGAATTATACAACGACTAAACCCCACAATGAAATTCCTGGATTATATGTGATATTTACAATGGCTGCAACAAAAGATGCATCCCCAAAAAGTTTACAACTGGATTGATACCAGGGGCTTACCCCCAGCAGTACCACCCATGATAAGCTCCTCCAAAGAACTGAATTGATGCTTCTCCAACCCAACTGGCTGTAATGCTTTGGATGACCCCCATTGCTCCTTCCCATATACCATCGATGCCCTCATTGCTTCATAAAGCATAATCTGTGAAATTGGACAGCTGAAATGTTCATTATGTAAGCCTTGGGAGGCACATTTTGTGGTGTGAAATCATCCATACTGCTCAAATGTTGCAATAGGAATTTTGCACAAGGAATATAGGTTCAATATGAAATCCCAAGTGCCATCCCAAAGACACTTGCAGAGGAAAAACACTACTGTTCATCCATCAGAGAGAAGATTTTATATACCTGAAGACCTGCAAATGGAACATCTCTAACCAGTGTTGAAAAATACCTGCCAATCAACAGTTGTAAGGTACTGAAACTTTAGCAAATGCAGTTGAAATTCAGCACTATATCTAGTCAACGAGGCTTCTATCAAGGTTAGAGCATGTTAGAAGAACATGGTTCACAAGGTTCAGACTTCAATACTTTGAACTACAATTATGTCAGTGTACTTTAGGAACACATTACTCATGCTTGATTCTCAGTGCCATGGGCATACCCCGCATACAGGCCCGTGAGGCCCTCTTGCCGTAGAATCACACGGCCAGCATGGAAAGCTCCAGAATAGTACACGGCAGGTGTTGCCTTCTTAATGGATGAGGTATAAGTACGGTGCCAAGTCTTACTGCTGCCTTGAATCTGCCAACTTTTGCTTCATGCTCAATACAAGTAACAAAAATTGTATATCTAACACAAAACAGCAGCCACTTTCACAATGTGCCTAAGCGCACTTTCTCTTCCACATTTTCTCTGCCTCAAGACAGTTTTACCATCTTCCAAAGGCTACAGGGAAGCAAAAACAGATATGAGGATCAGAAACAAAAGCAAAGGAACAGTATTAAACTTACCTGCATTCTTTGCTTGAGCACTTCACAAGGGACATATACAATGGAACCCAGTGTATCTCCTGAAAAGAGAAAAAAAACTATGCATTATGATAAGTCCGTTGGCCTTCTCAGTGACCCAATCTTTCAAAGCCTGGACATACAATTCCAACTGTGTCTTACCTTCTTTTCACAAGACCTTCCATTTAAAAGCAGGATTCAATCAAGATGGACTCTACTGCTTCAAAGATGGATCTTGAGCTTCTACTCAACTTGTGCGACACATTGGCTTCTTTCACTGCTCAAGGGAGAGGGGACATGAACCAGAGAGCAAAAGAGAAAAGGTGACCTGTTGCACCAGCCAAGAAATGGGCCCAAGGGCCTGCCAAATTAGGGTGCTTGCCCTCCAACCAATCTTTACTAGATTCAATGAACCCAAAATATGTGGCTCCTGTAACCATTGACCCTGTCAATCCTGGTACAACTCCGCGATATAAACCTGCAAATCACAGCCTATTCATTAACCATTCAGGCACATCCATTTAACAAAAGACACTCAAATGGATGAATTGCAAGAAATGGATAAAGCTGTCAGCTCTATCCTTCAATTTATACATTTAAGAAGAGATACTCAAATTTGCCATTCATCAAACCAAAGGCTGACCACAAATCTAGACCATAAAAGACTATGAATTAGGGTTAATCTGCTGATGAGAAAATCCAGATCCTTGCTTGGCTTGAACACCAAAAGAAGTTTGATACAAAAGGGAGTTGGTACACCAAAGAAGTCCACAATAAGGTGGGAGGGAAGGGAAGAAATCCATTACCCCTAACACCATCTATGCCCACAATATATTTCAAAGCATGCCCGATATCACTTTGTTTCTGCAAGTCAGCAAATAGTGGCTGTCAGTCTTGATGAACAGTAGAAGATTACTAGGACCAGATCAGTAGCCTACCAGAACCCGAGAACAAACAAATGACACTACTACAGGACCACTCATGTGCACCTGTTATCAATGCAACTGCAGAGAAATCTCCAGAATAACCACTTGAGGGTAACCTAACAATGAGTGCAGTCATCCACCTTATGAGTTTCTTGCCTACAAAAGTGTCAGACCATCATCACCTTCATCATCAGGCATAGCAGTGGCCATGAGCGACTGTAGGTAGCCACTGACTTCACCACCTCAGCTCCCAACAGTAGGTGTAGATAAGTTATATAGTAATCCACCCAAAATTTCAGGCAAAGAATTATACAAAACCTGCATCCTGAGTTTCTGTCGCATCTCTGGATGCAATGAGAAGACTCAGGAGTTGGTCACAATGTTGGCTATCTCACTAAAGAGACTCTCATGCACCTGTAATGTATAACCTTGTGCAAGGGCTGGATACAACCAGAAACTGGAGGTTTGCTTTTTTGCTTGATGAAAACACCAAACCATGCATGTTGAAATGCTGGAATGTTGGAATGCACTTGACAAGCAAATGAGTTGCAAAAAATGCAGTTCCTGCAGCTAAGGAAAAAAAGTTGGAGAAACCTAAAAACAGGAGGAGGGGGAGGGATCAAATTTACAACCTGTAAGGAAAACCCAGTTTGGCCACCACTCTGAATGCGGGTTTTGAGAGTGTCCACAGGGTGCAACAGGGTCTCCCCAAATCCACTTGCAAGTGCACCCCATCCAAACTCTCTCCATGCTGTCCCAGAATAAACGAAAAACCAATCGAAAACAAATCCCACTTGTTCTGTCAGCAGGTTCTAGCAAAAGACTGACAAAGTTAGGGTTAGGGTTTTTCTCTCTCCAATGTCAAATCCGAACAAACACACGACGAGGACGAAGACCCAATTCACAATCCCAGCACAAGAGAAAAAAACAAACAATTCAGAGGAAAAAGGGAAAAAAAACCATCCTCACTTACAGAAAAACCCGTCTGATCGAGATCCGAGCCTTCGGCTTACTATATTATCCTCCATAGGCTCAGCGATCACCTCCATGGTGACATAGAAACCTTGGAGCTGTATGTGTCCCTTGTTGTCATTCACTGCTCTTCCGGCTCCAGAAAAGATTTGGAAGCAGCTTGCATGGTGATGATTCCTTCAACCCTTTCTTTGTTTTTTCTTTGGTGGTCTTGCTTCTTCTTCTCTCCTGCTACCTAAATCCGCATATCCCTTAAACCTAAACTACAAAATCCTTTCACCCCAAATTCATGAATTCCCCTCTCTCTCAAATCCAATTCTCCTGCTCACAAGCATACATACCCACAACAAACAAATAGGTCATCCCTTAATCTCTCTCTCTCTCTCTGTGTCTCTGGACTCTCTATGTCTCTGTCAGTATGCTGGAAGATTGATTTCATGTGCATGAAATTTTTGTGTCTTCCTTCCTCCGTGGATTCTGCTGAAAGATCCATTTACATGTACAAGAAATTATTATTGTGTTTTGCAAACCCAAGACAAAAGCCTCTGTTGTGAATGAACACAATGCCGAGTGATTCTAGGTGAGTTTTTGGTTCTCCAGGTTCATTTCAGTTAATGCTCCATCACCTTTTGGTTGCATACATAACACTCTCTTCTCCTCTCTGTCTCTCTCATACTCTCCCTCCCAGAACACATACACAACAGACACACACTATGTGTTGCGAATGGCCTGTTTGTGTGCAGAGTGTCAGAACTTAAATGGCTTCTGACTGTGTGTTTAGCCCATCCAGTGTGTACTGTTTAGTTTCTTCCTCACTCCCACCCATTAACCTGAAAAGATGGAATGGAGCCCATCCAGTGTGTACTGTTTAGTTTCTTCCTCACTCCCACCCATTATCCTGAAAAGATGGAATGGAGAGCCTACTTAACTCTCACCACCCGAGCCAATCATTGTAGTTTGCCAATGAGAAAAAAGCCATTTATTGTTGAGAAAGCGTCATTTCCTGGCACTGGCTTTCTAGGAGAGCCTTCGTAACATGTGCACTTTTTCGAGGCCCCAACGCAGTTTCAAGGTGTTTTTCTGCAAATCTTCATCCAAAATTACTGTACATGGGCATTTTGCTGGTGCCTTTGGGCATACTCTTAGTGTCAACTGTGAAGTCATTTTTTGAGAAACTTCATTGAATATTTCCTATTAACTAACTATCTTGGGTGGTTTGAAGTTTGAACTTGCAGTACAAGGCAGCAGGTTCATGGTGGTGGATAATTTTGGTAGTGTAATTGCCATAGTACGTTGGCCACATCAACACATATTTGTCAAGTAATTAATTAATTTTGAGGATTCCATTTCAACAAATGATATTTTCTCAAATATTTCATCTGATTCTTTAATTTTCTTCAGAGAAAAATTTCTGATTTTTTTTTTGGGTGAAAATTTCAACATTTCTAAAAATAATATAATTAGTTTCAAACCCGCCCAAGGTCTTAGGTTAGTGTAACTAATAGAGTCTGGAGTTTAGGGGATTAAGCCTTTTATTTCAATTAATAACCGTATTGTTCAAGCAATAAAATTGTGTGAAGTTTTTTATCTTATGGGTGACCTTCACATTGAAAGTTTGACCAAATTTTTTACCTTTCACATGTGAAGGGTCCCACAATTTCACTAGAAGAAGGGCAAAACCCATTTTTTTTGCCCTGTGACACACACACCCACCAAAAAGAAAGAGAAAAAAAAAGGGGGATTTGTCCTTTTGCCCAATTGGATGAACCAACACCCCCGATGGTACTATTGTAAAAATCCCAAAATCCATTTAAATTATTTCTAAAAATAACCAAATATCTCATGCTTAGATTACATCAGGGTCTTTGAGGTCAAACCTAAATTTTTTTGGGATTAATATTACGACTAAGAGACATCACTCAAAAGCTAAAGGTGCAAGATGGGTGTTAGTTCACCTTGGTCTTGTCCCCATTTTTTTTTTGTGTATTACACAATATGACATTGTGTTTTTTGTTTTTTATTGCACAAATGAAAGAATTCATTGTGAAAAGAAGGAAATGATAAGGATAACTCACCATCAAGCCAATAAGAAGCACAACCACACATTCAACCCAAAAATTAGCTAACAAAACTTCTTTGAAAATCATTGTACCATCACCTAATAAATCTACCATTCCTATCACATATCACCTTGTGCATGCCCCAACTTTTTTAATTGTTTCATATCCTCAATATGCACATGCTTGCACAACTTCATGCACTTCACCCATGCAACCTTTTCATAATCCATTAAAACATCCCATATAAGTTTTTGTTTTTTTTTGAGTAGGCCAACTTTCATTGTTGAATGTTTTGCCATTTCTTTTGGTCCTAATTATCCAAAAAGTAATGCCTTGCAGCAAAAACCACAGCCATGATATGGATTGAAAATTTCTAGGTTTTTTAACTGTAAAGATTGCAATGTTTACATTACATTGAGGCTAAATGTCAAATAGGTATGGACTTATAACTTGATTATTATTTATGTAATTACGTTAGGGTTAAATTTGATAATTTATTTGGTGGTTGGATTTCATTGTTTAATTATGTTTGGTCATAACTTTAATTAATGTGCATTGATTCACACATGTTAATTCATGTGGAAAGTCTTTTGCACATTAGTGTGAATATTGAATCACATAGGGATCGATGTGATGTGTAGTGTTTAAAAAAAAATTGTTTAATTTTCTTTTGATTAATATATATGTGAGCATTTGTGACATTTGGAGACACCTTCACTTGATGAAAACAAATTATTGTATGAATGCAAAGTTTCATGGAATAAAATTCTAAAAGGACTTGAGATTTTTGTTTTGAAATTTTTTGGCATAATTTATGTGTGTGTGAAATCCATGGTAAGAGAGTGGTGTGACATATTATTTATACATAAAAAATAAAAAGGTGAGGGAATATTTATGTAAACAAAAACATAGATTTCCATAACTATGTAATAAACATACATAGTTTCAATCCTAAACCCATTTGCAATTTACATCTTTTGGTTCCATAACTGGAAACCAATTCTATGTTATTTGTGTTGTGAAATTTAGTTTTGTTCTTGAAAGTTTGGTAAAAAAAAACAAATTATTGTTTTTGTTTTAAAACATGAGATGCAAGGTGACTTGTTTATCCCCGAATCATGGATAGAAATGACATGGGTTGAAAAGATTCAATTTGTGGCAATGAAAATTATGGGAGGTAAACTAAATCAAGTTTGATGCACAATTGAATACATAAAACAACATCATGAAGACCATAAACATGATTCATTATGTTTAACCCTAAGTTTGTTTTTGGATATTACATGTAATCCTAGGCACAAACTAGAATTGGATTTGTGGGAATATGAAAAGTTTTGCAAAAAAACATTACATGTAAGGAAGGGGAAAAAAATGGCATGTGTTAAGCCATATGAAATAATGTAAAAAGAAAGTCTACAAAGAATAATAAATGTTCATAAATAAGTTCATGCTTGTTGGACCTTGTTGAAACCTTGAGATTTTTTTGTTTTTGATATAAAAAATGTTGTAGGTTTTTGAAAAGAAGAAAATAAATATATGTTTTATTTTAAGACTAATGTTTTAAATAAAACAATAATGTCAATGTCAAGAAAGGCTTTTGATTCCCTTGACACATAGTTTTTAGAATATAGGCAACAAACCCCATCATTAACAATAAGAATTGTTGGGTCAAGTTCACATGTTAAAAGACTTATTGAGAGATTTATTATAGAGTTTAGAACTATATGTGAACCAAAAGTGTTAGTGTCACAACTACATAGATAATGAAAAAAATTTGGACCCCAATTTAACTTTGAACATGTGACGTAATGCCAAAGGGTGATCACACTAGAACAACATTTATTCATTTGGCTAAATAAAAATATACAATTTCAAATTATGCCAGAATTAATAATTTGCATGTCATGTGAAATGCAAACATCATTGATACTTATGATGACCATGATTTCGTAAATGTTATTTTTCAATCCAATCATTTAAATAGGATAATTATAGGGTTGAAAATGTCTAGTCCTTTTAAATAATTGCACCGAGAAGATAAGGAGAATTTTATTACGAATGTAATTCAAGCCATTAAAAATTTTCTTATTCATGAAAAAATACTTGTGAAAGTTAAACGATAGTTAATAAAAAAAAACTAATTAACTTGTTGTGTTTTTATTTTTTAAAAGAATTTTTTTTTGAGATGGTTATTTTAATTTTTAGGGGAAGCAAAGGTGAAAGCCCTAAAATATTTTTAATGTAAGAAAACTTGTATTGGTATTAAGCTTAGAACAATTGTACAATGGTGTAATGTTTTTCCTAAATTTTAAGGTACATCATCACATTGGTTTAAAAGATAAACAAAAACATTGAAGGGATCATGGAATGACATAATTAAGGCCATTGTGAAAACAAAATATGTAAAGAATCTCTACGAAAATTTAATACTTGAACTAAGTCAACTAAAACATGACATTTTAGAGTTAGTGAAAGAGCACAAGAAGAGAACAATGACATTATAAAATAAACTCCAAAGGTGTCCTAGGTAAAAAGCCATGAACAAATTGAACTAATTTTTGTTAGATTTAAAGCATTGGTGTTAAAACATTTCACCATTGGTTTGTTGTTAAAGCCACAACAACAAATGAAAAATGAACAAGCGAAAACGTTTAATGAAATAGTGGAGGTGGTTGAAAAGAAAAAGAAAAGCATGAAGGAAAATTTTACAACCAAGTTTATAATCCATGGTGAAAATAAATCATTTTTCGATTGAACCAAAGTCATGAAAGCATCTAGAAATGAGCTTTCGCATGGAATTGGCCATGGAACAAATGATAAATTAAATGAATCAATTAAGCATCCATTTATTGTAACTAAAGATTAGTAAGAGCAAAAATTTGGTGAGGAACCTATCAACGATTCAATGTTACAAGTGTCAAAAAATGGGACATTATTAAAAAGAATGTCCAAACTTGTTAGCCTTGCTTATTAGACAAAGTGTGGGTGATTTTATGCGATTATAATTTTTTAATCATTTTTTTCAATTACATTAATCACGAGGTTAAATATAATTGTTAAAGACATTTTTAATCGTTTCTTTAATTGTGTTGGACATTATAGTGGCTTGTAACAAGTCGTAAAAAACATGTTTTGTTATTATGAACATTTTTGACAAATCAATAAATGTAATTTAATTGAAATTAAAGTCATGAATCATTACGTTAATTATTAAGTGTTAAAAACATTTTTAGTCATTTCCTTAATTATGTTGGACATTATAGTTGTATAAAACAAGTCATAAATAATGTGTTTTGGCATGATGAACATTTTTGACCAAACAATAAATATAAGTTTATTGAAATTAATGTTATGAATCATGAAGTTGATAACTAATTGTAACAATTTGTTGACACATAGCATGTTGCATCATTATCATTATAAATTGAAACACTATTGGTTATTATTAATCACAAAAGTAAATGATATTTTTGAATTCCTAATTTTCAATCATTCAAATATATTAATATAAATTCAAAAATAATAACATTTTAACCCAAAATTGAATAAGTTGTCATATGTATTATAATTATAAAACCATGATGTCATGTGGCATCTTGATATCCTTTATAATTATATAGTAGTTTTTGTAATTAAATAGTTATAAACATAGTCAAAAAAATTAAAAATCATTTAAAAATTAGTTATAAAACCCAAGACATGTTATTGTGTGCAAAAGTTTCAACCATACACTTGCTTTCATTTCCACAATTAAAGTGCCTTTAACCATTGCACCATTATACGAATAAATGAGATGATTTATTATCACATATTATTCTGCACATTTTTTTCCCTAACCTACCTAAGTATTTATCTTAAATATTTGTTGACTTATGTTATTTTGTTATCCTACTTTACATATTTATGTAACTTAAAATACTAATAAATTATTTTAGGTTAATTTTAAATTAATGTAAACTATTCAAATCTATGTGTAAACTACCATAAGTTAGGTCTGTATGTTAATTTTAGATTATTTTAAAGTTAATGAAAGTTATTTAAAGCTATTTTTAGATTAATAAATTATTTTAGGTTATTCCTAAGTCAATCTAAGTTATTTTATATTATTTCTAGGTTAATGTATGTTAATATAAATTACTTAAGTTTATGTGTGAGTTACCATAGGCTAGGTCTTATAATAGTTTAAGTCTATTTTAAGTTATTCATAAATTAGTGTAGATTACTTTAGGTTATTTCATTATTTTCAATTATTGTAAGACATTTTCAACCACTCCATTTTTGATATTTTGAATTATTTCATTTTAATTTATTTTTTGTTAATTTATTTATATATATTTTAAATTATTATACCCTAGGGTTTTTTATGACTAATTATACATAACCAAATGATGTATTAAAAAATAAAAGTGTTATAATTCAAAGTTGTTTGTGATTTTCATTAATAAGCTCAAACATAAATAAAATAAAACAATATGAACAATGACTAAAACAACATGTGGTGGGTACGAACGTCTAAATAAATAATCATAATTTTTTTGTTAAGTTATTATTATTATTATTATTATTATTTATTTCAAGCTTGAACAATATTAAATCATTGCATTTAGAATGTTTAAATAAAGTTTATGTTTGAATTGAAATTTGGCAAGGGATTGATTCTAATCAACATTGATAAGGTTTTGAACATTAATATACTTACAAGGATGGACCTTCTTCAATATTTGCTCTAGTAAATGATTTTTAAAAATGTGAATAAAAACGGTTTACGTCCATGCCACAAGTTAACCTGTCACAACCCTAGCTTTGGGCTCGCGACCAAGGCTAAGGGGGTTGCAAGGTTGCAGGCCAAGAGGAAGGAAGCCCGGGAGTCGAGGCAAAGGCATTGCAAGAGTGCGGGCCAAGAGGAAGCCCGGGAGTCACATCACATACTCCCGGGAGTGCAAGAAAGTGCTAGGGAGTGTGAGGGAATGAACACTCACACTCCCAAGGCAACTCCCACTTGGGAAGATGGAGTCTTGGTGGATTCCCGAAACTTCAGAGAGCGATTGCAGGGGTCAAACCTCAATGGATTGTGGCGTTCTTTATATCAATAGAAAGCTCTTGAAGCGTAGATGTCTAAAATGGCTTGCATTGCTCATTTGGACATCTGAAATACAAGTTATGGCCAAAGAAAGGGTCGGGAGTCGAACTGCCAATTTGACTCCCGACCACAAAAAGTCGAGAATCGACCTCTTCCTGATGTCCGATTCGAGAGTGCAACACGGCGTTGCAAAGCTCTCGACCAGAGCTACAACTTTGCTTCAGACCGCATTGCGATCCAAGTTCTGCTCGCAAAGTTATAGGGCTCCAAAGTCCCGGGAGTCCCATTTGGCGCGATTTCGGGACTCCCACTCGGGAGTCCCGGGAAAAATAGCCATTTGGATGTGGGCTCCGTGGAGAGTCACAGAGTATACTATAAGGGGGAAGGTGGTGGCTCCCCCCAAGTCCGGGCCGTGGTGAGTCTTGTGTGTCCGTGTTGCCCGTGGCTCGTCCTAGCACCAAAGGTGCTCCAACTTTGTACTAACCACTTTGTGTGGGTTGTGTGCAGGCCCGTGTGAGTGACTAAAGCTTGTCAACTCTTCCTAGTCCCATTCCGGAGCTCCAACACGCCCCTCTACCCCTCAAAGTGTTGTGAGCTAGAGAGCGTGCTCCGACTCTTTCTTTTCTGCTGCTTTCTACTTGGTCTCACATTTGAGCCCTTTAAGGAGTTGGGAGTGCGTCATAACCTTTCTCTACCTAGTCACACTTTTACAAATAATAGCTAATGCATTGATGAGTTACATTTAAATTTTATTGTTCAATGTATGCTTATGTCATTTCATTGTTTGCATGTTGAAAAGTAAAAGTCGAAAATTTTATAATCATTGCTATAAGTGTGTATTCAAATATTATAAACAAATGATTGTTATAGATTTTGATGTTTAAAAATGACATGAAATGAAAAAATATGGTTGTCAAAAGTAAATAAGATAAATGTTTGGTCATTGGCTTAATTCACATTTAAAGATTTAGCACATTCATCTTTTTCATGGTTTTTTTATGTTATTTTTTACTTATGGAACTCAAATAATTCATGTAGATTTTAACTTGGTGCATCCATAACACTTTAGATCATTCAAAATGAGTAAAAAACAAAGAACATATGATGTTTAAAAATGAAAAATTATTTTAAAGAAAAAACATGTTTTGTGTTTTTTTCTATGTTGTTCCTTTGTTTCTAAAATTCAAACATATAATGCAGATTTTTTTTGAATTTTAAAATAATTTTTTAAAAGGTTTACAAAAGAATATATATGTACATTCTAATGGATTTATTAATATAATGTATACATTATTTCAATATCATTTCATGATTACACTTTCACTTCAATAAATTATATATTTTGTAGGTGATATTGTAGTATGTTGATTGTAACACAATTGATGAGTAATCATGCATGAAATCGCACATATAAATCAATTGTACAATAGTTTTACAATGCAACCATTGTGTAACTTATTCACAAAGTCAAATACAATTAATTATGATCGTATAGTCAATGTGTACATACATTTGTATAAGATTCATTTTGCAATTGATGTGTAATTATAATAGAATTCAAATGATATTTGATGTGATTTTTAAAAGTAAAAATTATCATATTTTTAAAAGGTAGTTGTAATTTAATTACATGGTAATTTCATAAAAATCCAAGGTTGCGAATTAATGAAGTTTTTGTGAAGACAATTTTTCATAATGAAATACATCATGTAACAAAGTTGATATTCTAATGAACAATGGAATTCTTGAATAATGTCATTAGTAGAAGAAAAATAAATTAAAAAATATTTTTCCATAGATTTGAAAATAAAAAATGAATATCTTCAGGTATTTTGTTAATAAATATTCATTATAACAAATTGGGGAGTTAGTTGATTTTGCGTTCAAAATTCAAAACAAAAATGTAAATTCCAAACTTTATTTTTGTAATTACTCCATTTTATCTCCCATAAAAAAACCTTTGATGAATTAAAACCCAATCAAAACTTTCCAAATAACATAAAGTTTATATCACTTAAATACAAATTGTTAAATTTCACCAAGTCATTCTATTATTAAACTTTCATTTGTAAAATTGAAACAATATTTTTGTGCAACAAATTTTTTATGCATTTAAGTTTATTCGTATCAAAGTTCTATAGTCATTCCCAACATTATTAAAGGATTAAATCTAAATTGATTTCATTTTAAACCTTTTTTTATGATGTGAATCATCACTTAGCAAATATAATCGTTAATATTAAAAAGTTAAACTTTATTTACTTTATTACCATTTTTTTTTTAAATCTTTTTTTTTTCATATCTTAAATTCAAAACCAAACCCAATTTTTGCATGAGGTGTGAAAGAACAACTTAACAACATTTTAAAGTTTAATATTTTTTTTCCAAATTAACATTTCATCACACAATATGAAATTATAATGTGTTTTAATCAATAATCATTTCATTTTTTTGTAAATCATGAAAAGATTTCACTTGAACTAAAATTTCCCCAAACATTTATATTAATTGATCCACTTGAATGTTTATTTAATCTAACAAGTAAAAAATAATTTTTATCGATATTAAATGATTAAACCTAACCTAATCAATAGAACCATTGATGTTGTTATTCATATTAGTGATCAAGCAAATTGAAAAGAAAATGAAATGCAAGTGTCAAAGAATAATTATTATATATACACATTTTCAATTTTTTTTTCTTTTTCCATATACATTTGCTTACACATACAAAGAAATAAAAATGTAATTATGGTGACAATGTATGTGTAATCACATTTGCATCTTGGATTAAACAAGTTTGCAATTTTTATGAAATCATTAAATGATTATAAATACATAGACTTTGCATTTATTAAAATTTTCAAAAGTTCATTTTCAAAAATAATTCCTTCTTTTTCATTCACTAATAATCAATCAAAATATTGTGATCATTTTTTGTTTATAAAGTTCCAACAACACTACCTAACTTTTAATATAAAGAAACAATGCAACATCAAATATAAATGACAAAAAAATTACCGAATTAAAAATAATCCAAATGTTTTGTGCATCAAAATATTAGTTCAATGTTTTTTATGAATCACATTCAAAGATTGAATTAACATCATCCTTATACATGTAGAAGATGCAAAACAATGTTCAGAACATATATAGAAAAGAAACAACAACAACAAAATGAATGCTTAAACACATAGGAAAAAAAAATAACAATGAATTTTTAAAAAAAATTATCACATTGGTCTTATGGTCTTTAACCAGCTGTCATGCCCGTACATGGCCTCATACATGATGGCCAGTTACGGGCATGCCCATGTGTGTTTTAGGGTTGATGTACGGTCTTAGGCGACTGTATGTTATTAGATATTTAGGGTTTGTTGACGACAGTATAAAAGGTCCAAACCTTCCTTTCTCCTTTAGTTTTTCTAGAATTCCTTTGTCAGGAGTTTCCTCCATCATAAGCTAGGATTTTTTAGATGCTCATGGCAGCCATTGCACGGCCACCATTTACATACACTTCATTTCTTTCTTGCTTTGCATTTCAATTCTAGAAAAACTCTACTTCCTGTTGCTTCATGTTGAAAGCAACAGATTTCTTGCACTTTTGAAGTTCTTGAGTTGTTACTACTGATGTGGTGTTGTTGCTACCGGAAGGAGCGCAAGGAAGGAGCACAAGTTGCTACTACTGTTGCTGCGGGAGGTAGCTTTCATGTTACATTCAAACCAACCAACATAGTTGAAATCTTTTGAACAGGTTTTAAAGCTTCCCTTCCCTATTTCTTTCTTTCTCTCTCTTGTGGCGGCTTACAAGTAAAAAAAAAACAAAAAAAAACAAAAATTCAGGTGGCGGCGGCGGCCGCCATCGCTGCCGCGTTCCCGTGACGCAAACCGTCGCGCTGCAGTGCCGAAGTGTTATGACTTGTAGCAGTGTCGCAGCCTGCCGAGCTGCAGCAGCGTTGCATTGTGAGTCGCAGCGTGCTGCAACGTCGTTGTGTTGTGAGCTGCCGCAGCGCTACAACGTTGCTGCGTTACGAGCAGAGTTGCAGCAGCGCCACGCTACGAGCTGCAACATAGCCGCAGCAGCGTTACGCTGCGACCTGCAGCAGTGCCGCAATGTTGCGAGTTGCAGGAGCAAGTTGCAGAGTAGCGCCCAAAGTGACCTCCACCAGCGCTGCAGCAAGCTCCACCATCGTTGCGAAGCATTGCAACGCCATTGTTGCATTGGAGCAGCAGGGCCATTGTTTGCGTTGTAGTGTTGTGAACGCCAACGCCGCCATCGTTGTCGCGATGACTGATCTTTGTCGGACTCTCGTCAGATTCTCGTCTGTTTGACGTCCGTCCGTCCTACGCCTTGCGTCCTGCGCCCTATCATCCTACGTCCTGCCATCCTACGTCCTGCGCCCTGCCTTTTCATCCAACATCTATTTGACTTCCGTGCAATATTTGTGTGTCACGGGTCATTCCCAACAGTGCACTTTATTCTTCAAATTGTGCGTTGTGTTAGGATTTTGTAGTTAGTGCTGTGTACTATCACAACATTTTAGGGCATGGGACAACACCATGTCCTCGGATGATGAGAGCACTACCGCTAGGCCAGAGCCCAGGTATCAGTTACGAAGTAACACAATCTTTTGAGCCAATTTCTTTAAGCTCACGAGCATCACGACGATATCATCAAATGTCTATAGCACCATCATTGTTTAGTACAATTCCTACCAGGAATTCAGGCTCAAGTTACACTACATCAACGGTACATCAAAATCCATTTGGAGGGGCTCATCAGTGGGCTACGCCTACTGCCGCACCTACTTTCGCACCATCACCGTATAATCTGTTGCAAGCTGTAACTTCAGCACCCATATACACCGTGGAGGTGAACAGTTCCTCTAGGAGAATTGAGAAATTCAGCGGAAGGCCAGGTACTATATCTTTGAGGGAGTTCAAGGCAACCTTTTCAACTGTGGTTTGTGAATTGGAGCTCAAGTATGGCGCTAATTACACCGAGGCGTTTGCATTCAAACAATTGGCTCGTTATGTGCACTATGAGGCGTTGGATGTCTACGAGCAACGTTCTGTAAGGATTTTGGGTGTCACCCAGATTCCCAATCCAGCATACGCCATAGCCATTGCCACCGCCTCTCAAGCTGCAATTGCACATCACGGGACTGTGCCGAATAATCCAGACCCGGTACCTACCTCAATAAACCTTTCTCCTCAACAACTCATTGCTGCTACTGCAAACATTCCTCCCACAACTGATGCGCCAACTTTTGCTGATCCAGTGGGGGAATTCTGTCGAATTCTTGAGCTGGAATTTCCGGTCAAAAGTTCTGAAAAAATTCTACAACTTGCCACCTTCTTTCGATAGAAGGATGAAACCCTCAAGATGCTCTATAGGAGGCTTCTCAAACTCAAAGGATACCCAGAGCATCACCGACTTGGAAGCTGCCCATCGGTATCTTTGTTCGTTGGAAGGTACTCTAACACTCCACGCGCAGGTTTTGCAACGGGTCTTTGCAGAATTTGGAGACTCGTACACTTTGTTGGATGTGTATAACATTTCCAAAAAGTTGGAACTGGCTCATGCACACTATGAGGCCAGTACTATGAGGCCTCCATCACGTTCAAGGCCTCAGCCTACACAAGCTGCGTCAACTAGATCATCACATTCTTCTTCAAGGACTAAAGCGGTGCACATGGCTACACCCATCCTACCTTCTTGCAACTACTGTGGTAATCCTGCCCACAAAGCTAGTGAATGCAACATTCCTTCTGAAGATCTCTTTTGTGATTATTGTGGAAAAGAGGGACATCAGGAAGCAAGCTGTTTGTTTTGCCAAGTTCCCAAAGCGGAAGCAACTCCGATTACAACGGCAAAATCTGCCAGCATCTTCCGTTGTACCTCAACTAAAAGCCAAGGCACCTCAACTTTCCACTCAAGCTTTGCCCACCAAAGGTAATTCCAACAAGAATGTTAAGAAGAAGGAGCACAATGCTGACAAGAGGGAGGTGCTTCAAGCCCATGCAATTCAAGTTCAAACTTTACA
>Ga0116231_10002212_pt1 | contig 40696 bp, 30 predicted proteins | sample S1TSphgellanicum_2_FD_89695 | JGI IMG/M metagenome (GOLD analysis project Ga0116231, IMG submission 89695) | Host-associated microbial communities from peat moss isolated from Minnesota, USA - S1T2_Fd - Sphagnum magellanicum MG | ecosystem: Host-associated > Plants > Peat moss > Unclassified...
AATCTGAGCAAGGAGCTTCCCGAGTTCCCGTCGGAACAAGCAGGTGAGAAACCGGTAACGTTCCGCAGGGTGCTGCTCAACACTTGTCAGGAGGAGTTCGAAGGTGCAGATGCATTGCGAGGTAAAATCAAGCAGATGACTGAGTCGGAGCAGGTGCGAGAGCGGGCCGACAAGGAGAAGTTAGCGAAGCTGCGGACTCTGGGAAACATCAAACTCATCGGAGAGCTCTTCAAACAGAAGATGTTGCTGGAGAAGATAGTACATGCCTGCATTCAAGAGCTGCTTGGCTCAGATACCAAATCCGCACCTGCTGAAGAGAATGTGGAAGCTCTATGTCAGTTGTTTTCGTAGGGAAGCATCTGGAGGAGAGTGCCCAGTCTGGAGTTGCATTTGATAACTATTTTGCACGGCTGAAGGAGTTTTCAGGCAGCAAAGCCTTGCCCACGCATCAAATTCATGGTGTGGGACATACTGGATCTGTGGTCTAACAAGTGGATTCCAAGGAGGGAGGAAGTGAAAGCCAAGAGGATCAATGAAATTCATGCAGAGGCGGAGCAGAAATTAGGGCTTCATCCAGGCATGGTGCAAATGAGGAATGGGCAGGCAGCAAATGCACCTGGCCATGCAAATATGCCTGGTGGCTACATGCCAGGTGCAGGAGGCATGCCAGGGGCACCTCTGATTAGGGGTTATATGGTAGGGTTGGAGGCTGATGGATGGGAGACAGTAGGTGTAGGGCGCAAGACAAAATGGGAAACCATGGGGGTGCGTGCCAATGACAATGCCAGGGATGGGGACTGCTGCTCCTACCAGCAGGTATGGAGTGCCTGTAGTGCGAGGAAGTGGTGTTGGTCCCAGGGGACTTGCTCAAGGTAGTGGGGGTTATGGTTTCCTGGGAAAGCCCAGTGCACTGATTGGAAATGGGACTGCACAATTGAATTTGCTGCCAAGGCAGAGTGGTTATCTGGCTGAGCCTCAGGGAGTACTGGGTCCACTCATTGGTTCTGCACAGGATACAGCAAAGGAGACAGTGAGGTCATCGCCACCAGCAGCTCAGCTCCAACCAGCTGAATTGCCAGCAACTGATTTGTCCAAAAAGACACTATCATTAGTTGATGAGTACTTCTCTGTTGTGGACCATAATGAAGCATTGCTTTCTATTCAAGAATTGAAGGCTCCTGATTTTCACCCAGAGCTTGTGTGAATCCTATTGTCCTTGGCTCTGGATCGGAGAGATTGTGAATGTGCACTGGTATTGAAGCTTTTGGTTCACTTGAATGCAGAGGAAGTGGTATCAAGGCAAGATTTGAGAGGGGGTGTTCTGCAGATTGCAGAGCAGCTGGAGGATATTGCTATGGATGCCCCTAGGGCTCCAAAGAAATTTGGAGAGATGGTTGCAGGTTTTTTGGGCAGGAGCCTCTGATCTGAGGCTGCTGCTTGAGGTGTGTGTGAAGATTGAGGATCCATGCCTTCGAGAATCGATCTTTGGGTTTGCATTTGATGAGTTAAAGCTCTTAGGGAATCAACCACAATTAGTAAATGTAAGCAAGACTGCCCCCCTCAATAGGGAAGCTTTGCTGAAGGTTGCAGATGAGAGTGACCTGGCTAAGCTTTTGGGCTGAATTTTTTGAGTGTCATTCATGCCTTGAACACTTGGTTCTTTTCATTTGTCAAGTGAAGTTTTAAGCAGTTAATTGGTATCACAGTGGGTACTAATTGTATCATCTTTTAACTTCTATCTCTTCTCTGAGTTTGAGTTTTGGGATCATCTTATTAGGGCTAATTCCTGTCCAGTTTTTCTTTATAAGTTATCCGTAGTAGCTAGGTTTGTAGATCATTCTGTTTGTTACTGACATCTGTGATTTTTCTAACTTCTAGTATCTGGACAAAACTCTATTAGTGCAGGCATATGCCCTAAATCATTTTGTGTACTCAATTGTACTCTCTTGCAATTTCTGGGATTCAGCAACTATCCCAAGAGTCCAAAGGCTTAAAACATTTTTGATAGTGTTCTCAGACTAGTGTGCAGGTATTGTCATGACTCATGTACCTCATGCGGATTCCAATTTGTCAGATTCTGCAAGATTAGAGTAGTCAAGAGTATGTTACATAGGTTCATTAGGCTTTGTGACCATCTGGTTTCTCTCTCTTTTCTTCCTCAACTCTTGTTTGCATTGTTTTACACCTCTCTCTCTCTCTTTCTAATATTCTGAAATAATCTGGATGCTTAGAAATCGACATGCAGTTCTTGGATAAGGCTTGTGACTTTCATCTGAGCCATATGCTCTCTTTCAGTGGCCTGATTTCTGTTCTCTTTTTGTGTGTTGGATTCAGTGTGTGTCAGATTGACCAGTCACCTCAAGGCTTGTCCATATGAGTCCCATGAGCTTTGCAATTAGTGCAAGTCTGGTGGGATAGCAGTCAATTTTGCATGAGAGACTCAGTTGCATATTGCATGTTTCAAGCCAGATATGCTTGTTTGAACAGTAGGAGCTTGAATAAGGATACTTGATTTTGGAATTAGATTTTGTTGACAACTCATCACAGTGAGGTAGATTTGCCTGCAGGTTTGTACGATAAAGGATGATTTTCTGTTTGTGACTTCATTAGTAAGCTCTTCGTTTTTTCCTTTTGCTACTCCGATGCATCCAGCTCTTTAATCCCTTTTGAACACTGCAAATTATGCTGTTTTCCTTGCCTTATCAACAATGAAGAGGTGGCAGTGGGGAAATTAGCTGCTAAGGTGCTTGCTTCTTTCTCTTGGTATATATTTCTATATACCTTGCTCGTGTGCCTGTGAGTTTGATTGATGTGCAAGTCTTCATTTCTTGCTTCTTGTTTCTGTGAGCTTCATTGATGTCTGAGTCTTCATTTTGCCTGCTTGCATTTCCCCTGTGCATTAAAATATGGTGCACCACTTAGTGAAGCTCTTATTTATGAGGAGCTTCTCTATTGCTGCCAAACCCTTCAATTCCTGTTTGTTTTTCTCTTCCTGTGCAAATTCTTCTGTGGAAACAACTTGGGTTCTGCTGCAAACAACCGGGCTGGCTCTGTTTCAAAACCCTAAAACCCTCTCTGAAACCACATCAGTTAGTTAGGGAGCATGCCCTTTTCATGTTATTACAAACGATGTTAGTACTGGTTTGATGGATGAAAAAGAAGGCGACCAGACGTTGGAAATCTTGCGATGTGTTTTTCTTTCCTCTTTCTGCCTTCTTGATGTTATTACTAAGGATGAGTACTCTCTTGATGGATGAAAAAGAAGGCGACGAGGCGTTGGAAATCTCGCGAAGCTCCGTGTTTTTCTTTCCTCTTTTCGCCTTCTTGATGTTATTACTAACCATGAGTACTCTCTTAATGGATGAAAAAAGGCGGCCAGATGTTGTAAAATCTCGCGCAACTCCAGGATATGTTCTTTTTTACAGCGTTTGTCCTTGTCTCTGGGTCGCGTGTAAGACGGCGATCGCTGTGCGCCATCGCCACGATTGTGGTGAGCGGGTGTTCCAGAACCCGCCCAAGAAGGCGACCCACCATGGCGAAACAAATCAGCGAGATCAAGGACTTTTTGCTGACAGCGCGGCGGAAGGACGCGCGGTCCGTGAAGATCAAGCGCAGCAAGGATGTGGTGAAGTTCAAGGTGAGGTGCAAGAAGTATCTCTATACGCTTTGTGTGTTTGACAGCGATAAGGCGGACAAGCTGAAGCAGTCCTTGCCCCCCGGCCTTACTGTACAGGACTTGTGATACAGCAACTGCCGTTGCCGGCTGCCTGTGGCGGTCAACAAGCAAAGCTTGCAGAGGAAGAAGAAGAAAAGAAGAAGAAGAAGAAGAAGAGGGGAGTAACATGGAGAGAATGGTTTGAACAACTGTGAGTGTGTTGGACCATTTTCTTGTATCTTTTTACTGCCTTCACTTACATTTTGGCGAAGGGCATAGTCAGGATTTGAATGGCTGTAGCGACATTAGAAGACTTGGAAGAAGTTTTGAGATTTATATTGAAGGAGCTTCTCTGTGAAGTGGTTCTTGAATCAAAGTGAGCTTCCATGAGAAAGTCATTATTATCACGTTGTCTGTTATCCTGCATGTAGTACTGATCTTTTCGCGAGTCTCGTCTTTTTAGTGTTGTGTTATCTCCTCAGCCGCCTTCAGATACGTCTAGGCCTTCAACTTGAGTTTCAAGCTTTGCTGCCAGTGTTTGTATTGACCGGTTGTTTGGAGACCAACCCTCATATATTCCGTTTTTGCTCTCGTCGAGGTACAAGAGTGTCTTGACCAAGCCAGTGGAGATCTTTGATTTTCCTGAAAGGAGAATTCCTTGTGACTCGAGGAGCTTCCGTGTGTAATCTTCTCGTGAAGGTTCAGGGTTTATTGTAAACCCTAAACTCGTTGAGATTGCAATCTAAACCCTAAACCTATTGAGAGTCTGGAGCCACAAATTCGACTTTAATGGGTCCTGAAGTGATCTGACCCTAAAGAAAGGCAGGTGGACCCCTCTAACTGGGGCTGTGACTGTCTTGATTTACAACCCCATTGAGTCGCCCTGTTCACACATTCCATCAATTTTTTTGTATAGTGGAGTAGGGCATTACCCCACATTTTTGGTATATTTGGAGGTACTCTTACAGAGCATAAAGTCCCATGGGGCATTTTGGAAAACAAAATAGCCACTCCTGCAGGCAATTTCGTTTTTGGAAATACCCTCCATTTTTTCTGTGATACTTAGCAGGTTCCCCCTGGATGTCCCAACCATAAACAGAGTCTATTTTTATGGTCAGTAACACCATCAGAGTGGGGGAGTTCTGGAATTAATCCTCAGCTCCACCTCAGCCAGGTTCTTATTTCTAGAACTCCCCATTCTGAGGGCACTTACCCTACACATACATGCTCCACTCATACAGCAGGACCTGCTGCAGAATGGGGTCCCCATCGTGGTGATGGGTGTTTTGCAAAGTATATATGTACATAGATTTTGAAATTGAGGCTTCCATGTGCCCAACTAATCCCAATCTGTATCATGTTCCAGAAATAACACTCATCTGAACTTTCACTGTGACATGTGAGAGACATACTCTACATGTCCCAAAGGTACCCAATTCAAGAAAAGTAACTCCTATCTTATGCAGAACCTGACGTCCAGCAGAAGTCACACATCACAGCCAATCCCTGCCATGGAACTGCTGGACACTGCTTAAGGCAGAAAATGATTTGTAAACCTGATCCATTTAATCACATGGAGTTGATTCCAATTAACCAAAGACAAGTAGTATACCTATGTCTAGATTATTCAGATTAAAATTCTGGTTGTCAAACCCCTCCTGCAAGTCAATTTCAGAACTTAGTCCAGTTCCTCTACCCACTAGGTGAAGTGGTTTGAACATCTCCTTCAAGCATTGAATGCAATTCTGTCACATTCAGTCTTAATGCTCTAAGCAACCTCCACCTTAGAAGAGTCACATGAAAATACAATCCGAATGTCTAAGCCTTGGTATCTATCCTCAAGAGCTTCCTTGTCACTATCTAAAATAAATTTCATCTAGCTTCAATGAAGAGCTAAGTCTGGTAAGTACACAAACTCTTTCTTCTGATGTTGGTTCCAGATCTTGCAACCCCATCTGCCAAGGGCCTTTTGATTCACATCACATCCATTCACAAAGACCATGCCTTCATAACTTAATACCTTTCACTAGATTTGCATCCTCATCAATACTGGCTGGAAAGTGGTGCTCCAGCACAAGCCATACCTTGTGTAACCAATCAAACTTCCAGTTTAGGACACGTTACCTCTGCTGGCACTAACTCATTTGCAAGGGACATCAACTTGGAAACTAACCCAATTTTTTGTCAAATGGAAGACATCAGGCTGTCTTATGAAGGTTTTGATGGCAAGGCTCTATAGTTGTTATCCTCACCCAGTGTCATTGGGTTTCGTTTGATGACATATTCAATGAAAAACACTGCCATAGGAACTGCAACCAATAGACCCCACACTCCAAGTGTGTGCTCTGCAAAAACAAGAACACCAAGGGCCAATAGTGGATGCAGCTTCAAATGCGCTGCAGCAAAAAAGAATCAATAAACCTTCAGGCCCACGTATGATCAGAAGGAATACAGTAGTGTAAATGACCTTATAATCTGGATAATAGGATCCTGCACAAGAGGCTGGAGCTTTTCTGAGTCATCAGGAAAATACAATGTGACATGAAAACCCAAGAAAATATCTAAAAAGGGCTGTGCAGTGCATACACCTGAATAAATAACAGGGTTAAGGATGTAAGCCTCAACAGCATGAATGAGAATCACCATGAGCACAACCAAACCCAGCTGCAATAGTCCAGACCTGCAATCCACCAACCAATCTAAGGCACATTCTCTAGGAACCCAATTTGTGTATCTTGAGTATTTTGAGATTCATGATGGAAGTCAAAGACTTCCTTATGGCTATCTTTGTCTTCCAACACTCACATAAGCTGGACTGTTGAGGTCAAAACAAATAGGGGGATAGGACAGATTTCTTACTCTGTGAATGCAACGAGGCCGATAGGAACAGTAGAAATGATGACCCCTACCACTGGCACAAAGGAACAGAGGAATACCAACACCGACAAGAATCCCAAACCGGAAACTTGCAAGACAAGAAGACCCAATGCTGTTAGGCCAGTATTCACCACAGCTATGGCACTCTGTGCTTGCATTGCCTTCCCAAAAATTGCACCAAAAGTTCCAATCTGCATTTAAACAAGCAGAGGGTTCTGTAATCAATCACACCTCTCACCTCCATTTGAATTGTATGCTGGATATAGAGGGATCTGAATGGAAAAATCTAAGAGGAGAAAGAATTTTACCACAGGTGCAATTTCTTCATACACAATGGAGAGACGTGATTGCTTAAGCGATTGCACACCTTGTCGTATTGCAGGCATATCCCAGACAAGCATGAAAGAAAAGATAAGGCTTACCAGACTCTGTCACCAGCAAAACATTCAATCAAGGTAATCAGTGTGAATAGTGGCTCAAATGGCACAATGCATCCCAACTTCAATCACTCAAGACAGTTCTGGGACATAATAGCCAAGGCTGCAACAGTGCATTGAACACAACCACAGTCCACACCTGGTTTCTGTGCCAATCTCTAAATGTGGATAGGTTTCTGTAAAACTCATACACAAGGCTGTTATTTAAGAAACTGTAAAATGTGACAAGCATAAAAAGCAACCTTGAAACAGAAAAACCAAAAATACCTCTGGTTCTTCAGCATCAAGGAGTAACTTGGAAGCAACATCCAGATACTGTCCTATTAGCCTAGCTAAACAAGTAATCGCAAATTGTACAACTGATGCCATGAAACATACCAATGTACCTGCAAGGCAAACCGACTGGTTGCAGAGATAAGTGTAGCTAACCACACCACCATAGCCCCTGCATACTCTTTGATCATTTGCTGCAGAGCCCTCAACCTTTGTGTTTTACTGCCTGCAACTGATTCCTGGCACACAAATTATTCATCTCCAGTCTCAATAATTTCAGTTTTTTCCTGAGCATCACAACTTGTGTACAGTTTTCATCAACAAAGAATATATCTGTGAGATTGCAGAGAAAAATCCACAATAACACTTTGAAGTGTAACAATTATGTCCATTCCAGTGAAAACAAAACAAGCATGACAAGAATGAGTGCAGTCATGGCCTTGTGAGTGTGTCTAACGAAGTATTAGATCATCATAGATGGCAGTGACTAGCTGCCATTCCTCCCCACTGACTTTCATCAGCTATCAACAGTGGGTGTAGATGATTATATAGTAATCATCTCAAATTTCAGGCAAGCAAGTTCTAAAAAGAACTGTGTCATGAATTTCTGTCACAATTCTGGAACTAATGAGAAGACCAAGTCATCATGATGTTCGCTACCACATCCTCAAGTCTGAAAAAGCCTTCCACACCTTAATGAACAACACACTCTTTCCAAGTGAGACAACACATGAAGATATTCAAGTGCTAGTACTCACCTGCAATTGAGAAACACACAGAGCCAGACAATATTCTCTCAAAGTGGGAATGTGTTAAGTTGGAGACCTACCATGACAACTGTATCAGGCTTTGTCATCACCAGCAAGAAGCGCTCCAGCTGACAAACACAAGATGCCAAACAGGATATAACCATACTCTTCAGTATAATTCAGCAACAGATTTGGTGGAACAGCCTGTATTCTAGTGTAGGATAGTGCCATGAGAGGAATACTCATAATCCATTGTGTTGTCAGAACCAGGTCATGAAAGCTTTAAGAAATACCTGATCAGTAACTTTCTCACCCAATGCACTACGAAGCTTATCAGAGACCAGTGTATAAGGATCCTCATTCTGATTCACACAATTTCCAGACATTTGCAAAAGTAAGCATTCCATGTTCCTTCATGCCATCTTCAAGAAAAAGAAACCATCAAATCTAAGTCTTTGAAGAGAGAAGTAACCTGAGAACATCACAACTGAGCTAACACCAAATCACACCTCAAACTCTACTGCTCATCCAGATCTGTGCACCTCTAGGCATTGATATCAAATGGCATGCACACAAAAGGACAGAATTCACCTGGATGTGCGCAATGACCTTGGCCCCTTCTTGTGTGAGGCGGGGTATGTACACAACACCAACACCAATGAGTGCTGCAAGAATAACAACATACATGGTGGCTACCAAAAGACGCCGTCTGCCTGGCAAATAGTCCTCTGCCCATGAAACGACTGAATTTCCAACCACTGACAATACTACAGTTCCCATGATGATCTGTCCAGTGACACCAACATGAAAGAAAGCATAATTTCTAAGCAGAGTTTGAAAGCACACTTTGACATCATGGCAGATGGGACTGAGAGATGCAGCAATCTTAAACCATGAAGTGAATGCCACATGTCTAAAACTACTTAAAACCTTGTTTCTGGTGACTTGTACTGATTGATATGCAGACCTTGACTAAAAAGTCAAGAAATTGCAGCTGAATTTTTCACAGAAAAACTCTGACAGGAAACTTTAGAACTTACCCCTACAAAATCATGCAGTTGGAACATGGTGATAACAACAGCAGTCCACACAGCAAGGCGCTGTAATGGGACATGCCTTGACAGTGATCCCAAGCTCAGAACAACATAAGGATCTCGTCCTGCACCATTCATGGAGCTCATACTTGAGTCTGAGAATTCTTCACCGACTGTGGTATGAGGTGTAGCCGACCTTGCATCTGCATCCATTCTGCTGTCCCAGGCTGCAAACCTCCTTGTTGTTGATGGATGCTGGTTCCATGACCTGAAAACCCCAGACTTTTCTAACACCTTATCCATGTTGCCTACCCCAACCTTGCCTGCTATAAGTTGCTCCCCGAACTGATACTGTTCAGTATCAAACCCTGGTTTCAGTTGAGCATCAGAAAGGTAAAAACACATAATAGAAACTCCATAATTCAAACATTTATACGGAGGTTTCTCATGCTGCCTCTGCAAGTTCACAGCAAAACTCTACCATGTCGTTGATCACCTGCGTCCTGCTAAAGACCTAAAAGCTTTACAATCTCAGAGGACCATCCTCTCCGGGTCTACCACGTAGAAAACAAACAAAAACACGAATCTTGCTCAAAAGAGTTTTCAAAACCGCCTGCGAAGTAAGTACCTGGCTGAAACAAGCGCAGCAGAGGGAGAGCCGCGGAAACTGATACCTGCTGCCGCTGCCGTCTCCCCCACAGTCCTTGGAACAAAAAAGCATGCGTCAATCCGAGGCTGCTAGGTCCAGTACGGGAGCAGGAGTAGGAGACGGAGACGCAATAACACGATGTCGAAGCGGGAGTCGGACAGATTGACGACCCTGCCATCGCCACTCCTTTCTCTTTCCGCCTCGTTCTTTGTCGCTCACTCTCTCTCTCTCTCTCTCTCTCTCTCTCTCTAGCTCGCTCACCCCACCGCAATGTGTTGTCCCTTCATCATAGAGTGCAGAAATTTCAAGACTTTGAAGTTTTTATTATTTCCTCAAATATGTACCAGAAGTACCTTTGACTGATAAAGACTGTGATGAAAGTTCAAGACTTGGAAGTTTTTGTTTCCTCAAATGTGTACAGTTCCTGTGACTGATGAGGATTGTCATGAAAGCTCTAGACTTTGAAGTTCTTTTATTCCTCAAATGTGTAAGGCTGTACATGTGATTGATGAAGCAATGATGAAACTTTAAGACTTCAAAGTTTTCATTTCCTCATGAAATTGAAGACATTTTTATTGTTTATCAATTTGTGTTTTATGTTAGCCTGGTTGTTTAAAACTGAGCCCAAAAGCAAACAATACTTTTTTGTTACATATCAGCGTATGTGGGCATAACTAGGTAGTGATAAATTCTCAAGCTAATTTTGCTAGCAGCAATTTGAGGGATTTTCATTGTTGCGTTATGTATTGTTTGCAGGATAATATTCGCTTAAACCACTTTGACCAAAAAAACATTTCATCAATGCTTTTGGACCAGATTTTGAATTGATTCTCAACTTGGCTTTGATTCAATATCTGTTTTGAATTGATATACTGGAAAACAGATATAATACAATTGGATGATCATTAATACTGGAAATGATCATCCACCTAGTACTTTACAATGGGTAATAAGATTCCCAAAATGCAGGGCAGGACTTGACTACCACCTCATCCTAGGCCCCTTATTTTGGGCATGCCACCTTGGGGCTTTGCCCCATGCAAAATGACAGGCTTCGACACTTGAAGGATTTTTTTGTATCATATACTTAATCTAAGAGTGGCTTTATACAAAGAAGTTGTATCATGAATTGTTAAGGACATTTCACCTAAAAAACAGCATACACATACCATTTGACTTCCTTGAAAAAGTCTGCTGAAGCTATTGCAACCAGACATGCACAAGAGACTTGCAGAAGACAGTCATAGCTAAGGTTTGATGCCAAAGAAGCTGAATACACATGGTACACACACAGGGTATGCACACAAGAGGTACACATACAGGGTACACCCTACACACACACAAGGTATGCATACAAGGAAGATGATGCAAATAGTTAACACAATTCTTTGGACTGTTGAGTTCCATGGTTTAATGATTGAAAACCATGTGTGAAGATTAAGACTTTGAAGGATGATAAAAGTAAGGTCACAAGATTGTTGTGTTCTTTACTGCCCACGTGGAGATTGGCCAGTTATCATAATGCCAGCGCCTTCATCACTAAGGATCTCAGGACGCAATGTATGGTGGGGCTCAGCCGTCAATAATATGTGGGTGAAAAGCATGTCAAGGTGTTGCAATTCTTGACTTATGCAGTACTAAAAGTCCATTACAACAATGTGATTTTGCTTTCAAATTAAATGACTAAGATGTTAAAACATATCCTTGTTGAGCTTAACCTTATTTGATATATGTTGACTTGGATTTGTAATGAAATTTACATTGATTTACTTAAATGACAGCATAATTTAGAGCTCCAATCACATTCATTCTGAAAATTTCAAGTTATTAAATTGTTTATTGTACTTATGCATTTTTTTTAATAAATTTAAATACATCTTTTTGGACATGACATTTTTGGATCATGGCTTAAGGCGTGCCAAAATTTTGGTTAATTTAGTGTAAGTCTCAAAACACATAAATTTTTTAAAACAATTAGTCTATATGTTTATGAATTGAAAATGTCATTTCAACCAATGACTCGAAGTTTTTAAAAATCTAACAACATGATCTCCTCAAACATAGTTATAAAAACATTTCATCTTCAAACTTCTAATTGAAAACATTAATTTTTTAAAAATATTGATTATGTACTGCTTTCAATGGACATTTTTTTAATACTTAATTTTATCAAATTATTCTAAATTAATATGATGTTTTATAAGCATGTTTTTAAAATTTTTCATACATTAAGATCACTTGGTTTGGTTAGTGGAAAATATTAATTTTTTTTTAAACATTACATTTTCATAGTGCTAACTCTTTGTGATGTGATAAGTTATATTTTGAAACATTCGTTGAGAAGAAAATAGTACAATCAAAGTACAATGTGATTGTATCCAAATTCAAAATGCTTTTAGAAATAAAAAGTTATACTCATAATCATTATGCTTCTATCATTTAATTTGCATTATATTCTTGTATCATTGTGATGTTGAGTACATTGTTAGTGATAGTATGAAAAACTGTCATTTGGGACAATACTCTGCCTCCGCCAAGCATACCTTCACCCATGTTTTGCATTCACACCCTGAGCAAGAGACCACACACAGCACTCAACCTTGGGGATCATCCCTCTAGGCACCACACCATCCTATATGAGTTTCTCGACTCCCTTAATGTCTGTCTCCCTGACAAGTGTACTGATGTCCTACAAGTCAAGCATCACACCTGGCACGTCTGTCATGAGAATGAGCTTTCTGTCCCTAGAGATGCTGCAATTTCCCCTGCTGCTGTGTCAGCATTGTTGTTGTAAGCTTATCCATCTTCATCAGCTGCAACTGATGCGATGGCAAGCAGATGGCCATGATGTATAATGCCTTTTAGCACATTTGTATCAACAACACTGATCTCTCTGACATATCCTAAGCCTCCACCTACAGACCTGGCTGTTATCAGCCATCTTTTCCCACACATACCAATAGCACAACGGCCTGCTCAGTTGTTCAGAGAAACAAGTGACTTGTTCACCTGTGAGATGGAAGTTCGTGTGAGGCAAGCACAGTCAACTTGCTAAGTTTAGAGAAGCTCAAGGTGAAAAATAACTCACTTGCATCAATCTCCACAACTTCCCCATGGGAACAGCATCTCACAATCTTCATGACCCTAAACCCTAAATCCTCAAAAGACCCCAAAAACATCAAACAAACAAATTCCCAAATTCAAGGAGAAGGCAAAAAGAAATAGCAAAAGAAAAAACTACTGACACACCTTGCCCACCAGCACCATCTCCACAACTGCCATTGTAGCAGCAATAGTAACTCACTATCCATTCACGAATTCAGGTTTGATGCCAAGCTTACCAAGCCACTGGTTGATTTCTGCATCAACTCCATGAACCAACACAGGCCTCAACCCCACACAGGAAAGCAGCACCATATCTTTGATCACTCTTTCCTTCAGACTCTCACCTTTTATAACCGCCCCACCATAATTCACTGCTACAATCTTACCCTGGAACTGCTGAATTGAAGGCAACGCCTCTGATAGCACATCAATCCTCTCTTTGCCACTGTAATCAGATGCCTTCTTCACCACATCACAGTTTGCTGCTCCGCCCATGCCTCCACTTGAAAACAACACTTCAGAAAAGACCTCCCTCCCCTTTCACACGGCCCTGTTACCCTATGCTGGCCCAAATTTGCGGCACCACCAGCATCAGGACATGGTAACCTCCTCCCCACACATCTTTGGCTAATAACACCAAAGAAGATTAAATACATATGTGCAAACAACTTCAAACATGTGCAGGCCAATACGAACAAGCAGATAAATTGGTGCAGACGCCCAAACAGGGAATACTGTGGGTCCTTTTGTTCAGGAGAATTCAAGGGTTGGTGCAGTTTGCACAATTCTTTTCCTGCAGAATTGTGTAAACTGCACCAACCCTTGAACAAGATACAAAATCAAGAACTACACTGCATTTTAGAGTCTGGTTGTCTCTTTAGAAGATTACTTACTTAGAATGTCACATACGTCATCAAACAGCCAAATGTTGGTTAGGACCTTTATTCCAGTCTGAAGACCTTACAAATAACCCATACCAATGGCTTCATGCAAAAAAAACATGTTGAGATGAAAGCCATCTACTTTGGCCAATGAAACCTTCCTTTTCTCTCATGTTCATCAGACATGATCTGCACTATGTGACATCTATGTCTCCTCTTCCTCAGCAGCACCCACTCGGTTGTGCTTCTTGGCATACCTCTGATTCCTCAAAAACTTCGGGTCCATCTGCATCAGAATTACACCAAATTCAACAAATATTGGAACTCTGCCAGATTAGAACTTCTAGCAAATATCTAGCACCTTAAAATTTTGCTGATTCCAACCATGTCACAGCTGCTAGTGTCAAAGCCATTTACTGGATGTACTACAAGCAGCACACACAACTTGTTGGAGCACCAAGTTTGGCTTGTTTATTGGATGCCTGCATGAATATGTTTTTAAGTGCAAGTGTCTTGAACTTCATCAAGATGTGATGCCTGAATGTAACGATAAGCCCTTGGTGTCAAATCTAAGCATAGCAAAATGGATAGGGGTTGGCAAAACGTAGCTCGCCCTAATATGCACATTTCTGGATATAGTAGATTCAGTGAGAGCACTTTCTGTCAAAACTCATCTTCTATGAAACTATCAAGAAGATGAATGTAACAACACACCTACTTCTGTAAACTTCTGACAAATAAGAACACACCCACAAAACTTCTAATAGGATAGCCCACCAACAATTATAGAAACGATGCATATAAAGAACTAATTTGTATCCCGTTTCCCTCCCTCACATATTGATGGTAGGGGAAAATCGTCTGTTCTTGTTCAATTCAGACGTACATCCTGATCAAGTCTTGTGCAACTAGTTGCATTGCAAAACGAATTTCATGCAGAGACAAATGATATACCCCTTTCCTGGAAGTGTACTTATGCTTCTTCGGCTTCTTGATGCCATTTTTGTGCGCTTTGTATGACTGGTTGTGAGCAGTATGATTCTTTGACTTCGCCATCTCTCCTGCATCCGACAAAAAAATTTCAACCTCACATTAGCATACAGAACAATATTCCTCAAAACCGCAAGCATATTCCACCACAGTCTTCAGCAAGAAAAGAAAGCAAAAGGTCCGCTTTCCAAGCTGGAAAGACTGCACGTCTCAAAGACAACGCTTTCATATTCCCGCAGGATAGATCTTTCTCCAGAGATAACATCGAAAAAAAAGAACTGTTTCTAAGAAATCCTAAACGATTGCAACATGTACAGACAGCGGAAACAAACGACAGAAAAACTGGAAGTAACTAAGCCGCCAAGCAAGGGGCAGATACACACAGAGGACGTTACTTACCGGGTTTTGGGAAGCGCCGACGACGACGACAGAGCAGCTACTGCTGATGCCAGAGAAGAGACCACGACGTGAAAATAGCGCCGTGAGAAGGAAGCTCTCAACCCTAAATCCTGCAGCCTAATCGTGACTTGTAACCCTAACGTTAAATTCCGATCTTATGTCAGTGGTCGGTACCGGTACCAGTGTTGTACCCGTATATATGGTGCAACCGGGTATATATACTGGTAACAAAGAACATACCAGTCAGGTATGAAATTGTCTATATATTCAGGTGATACTCATATTGGGATGGGTATGTCATGGTTGTGTTGGATTGTGGCAATCTTCTTTAACTTGCAGACTTTTAATTCCATTGAAAATGGTCAGTATTCTATGTTTTGTTGTCTATTTGATAATGGTCTCATTAAATTTGTGTTTTTTGAGCTGCAAGCTAGAACACCTATATTGATAATTTATTGTGTGCAAAAGTGACATGCATAGTAGAGGATGCTTATGTCCCAACTTGAACCTTATTTGAAATTTGAAACTAAACAAAAAGCATGCACGGTTTGTGCATATCTTCTTTTGGTAGTTTGGTGGTTGGTATTAATGCTTTGGTTCATTGTCACTATTTTGGTTGTAAGAGCAATAATTTTCAGTGGTATAACTAACTCTCTTTTTTTTGACAATTTTTTTCTTATGGAAAAAAAAATCTCCTTCTCAAACTTTGAGACTTGTGTTGGGATAAAGCAAGTGGTACAAGACTCATTGAGCCATTGGTTGAACTATAAGAATTTTAAGAAACCATGAATGCAACATTTGAGTTGCTAGAAGCTGTTGAACACCTTGCCAAAACCCCATATGAAATATGAGCAATTGAAGAACTTACAGCATGGAATGTACATTTTACTATGCTTGTGAAAAATTTGTGATCTTGATTGACACACCATAGTTCTAATGCAATGTGGGCTTTGTTTTTCTCTTCTTGACTATAACTATGAAGTTGATATACAAGTTGTGCAAGTAATGAAGTGCATCATTTATCACAACACCTATTATCTTCCTAAGATTTCACAAAGCACCCAAAACACAACAAGGTCAAGGAACGGGTCAATGCAATATAGCACTAGCCATGGAAGTATTTCCATAAAATACATTTGTTGAACAAACATGCAAAGGACTTTGTCGAGTACAAAACTCAATTTGAATTTGCAAAAGGTGATATGGAAAGAGGTAAAAAGAAATCCAAAAATAATGATGTAGTGCATCCATTGACAATTACAAAACATTTTAGTGATCATCAAAGGTATGGAAAAGGCAACCTTCCTTAATTGAGGACCTTGCCTTCTACATTACAAAAAATATGAGGTGTTATCTTCTATTGAATCACCTTTGCATCATCTACTCGTGATGCACTAAAACCCAAAAATCTGATTCCCCTCTTTTAAGTAGCTTGTGAATGAGCACATCTTGCATTGCCTTGTGAAGACCATAGAAGCTTATGTTCTACTTACCCTAGGTAGTTGTGTACTTGTCATTGTTACCTTTGACCTTTGGATGTTCAAGTTAAAATTTGACACATTTGCCTTTGTTCAAAATTTTATTAACAAGGATTACAACCAAAGCATGTGTCTATAGAGCTATTGGAAACATTTAACATCACTAAAACAACTTTGGCATAATTTGTGAAACCCTTCCTCACTCAATTCTAATCAACAAAGTTATTGCCTACCTCAAAGGAGTCAATTTAAACATCCTAGTAATTGCATTATATTCAATGGTCATAAGTGTCCTCTATAGCTTGATATACCTTTTGCAAGTTGATGTTTTGATCATGTTATGTCCAAAGCATGCTAATATGCAACAAATGACAGAAAAATTTATGTTGGCATGAAAGAAATTTCATTTAAAGATGCCCAATGAACTTCACAAAACATCATCACTTTGATTAAAAGTCTGGAAAAAAAAAAACAAGAATGGGACAAGCTTTGCATTAAGGGGGGCTAAAACATAAATTGAAGACCCATATGAAAACCCAATTTGCAAATAAGGTTGTCCTTTTCCAAGAAACTTTCATTATTATAATTCATGATTTTTAAAAATGTTCAAGTTGATTACATGTTAATTGACTATTGAACATGTCAATTTTGATTAAAAGCCAATGGCCTAAACTTGTATATTGTAATACCTTGGTGGTTTCGGCATAAATTAATTTTTTTTTTAATTTTCAAAAATATTTATAAATTTACTTTTAATTTGTTGAAATTTTAAAAAAGTTGCTTAAGATGTAAAAGTTTGATCTTTGGTCATTTTGAAGGGAAATACAAAATAGAAATCCACCTAACCACTAAAATAGTTCAAATTGTTTAAAACAAAGATATTTTACAATAAATTTATTTTTTATTGTCTAAATTATCATAATTAAAAACCCAAGCACTAAATTAGGATTATAATCATTCTTGAATCATAATTTCAAATGTCTTATGAACCAACTAGAATGATAGAAAAGTAATGGACAAGAGACACATACAAAAAACTAAAGTCAAAATATTTGAAAACCTCATGTGGTGAACCTTAAAAACTTGAAGTTCAAGTGTTGAAATGTCCATGGAACCTAAAATTAATTGATTTCAACACTTTCTTGCTGAAATTGACCGTCCCTAATGATATAGTTTATTGCTAAAAATATTCTTACATTATATGGATGTTGGGTTAACGCCAAATGGTTTAGTGACTAGCCTCCCCCAAACTCCAAAAATAAGCTCAAATGGCAAAACTCACTTCAACCTTGATGATTCTTCCTAATGTATCATTTAAGGGAATTGAATTGAATCTTGTAGCACAACTGTGCTCCACCCTCACACAAACATTAAATGTAATCTAATGGTTCAATTCAAAGCTAAAAATACAGTGTACAAAAATGGTTTGAAAGTAGGTTACATAGAAAGCCACTATGACAAAAAAAAAAGCCCAACCTTTAACGTATTTTTTTCTCTGAATACAAGTGCCAAAATAACAATTCTTGACGCTCGGCTTTGCAAGTCAAAATAGGGGGCTACAATCTTCACAAAGTTAAAGTTATCTACAAAAGAAAGGGTACTTAAACACCAATAACAACAATTTTCTCATAAATTGAGGAATCTAAAGTTGAGGCCAAAACTTGACCCAAAAAAAAAATACATTAACATATTAAGTGGGGATAGAAACTCCTTTTCCTCCAATGTTGGTGGTAAAATGAGTTTCAACTTGAGTTTTAAATTTGCTTCCATTGCCATTGTTATTGGACTTATAACTATTCTGCAAATATTTTGAATCCTCTACAATAAATATTCATATATAACATTTGAAGCCTAATTTCAGTGCCTATCATTTAAAGGGTGAAAAATGGTTTCAAGGTGAAAAAGTCAACAAAATTTCACAACAGTGAAAGATCCCAATTTCAGCAAAGTATTCCCTATCTGTGACAATCTACTGGTTGTGAGGACCCAACAAATACCACATTGTAGATCATGGACAATGCTTTTGATCTCAAATACCTGACACTCCTTCATTGGTTCTGTCCATATGGAAGAGAGTTTGTCAATCAATATCGGATTTTGGAGTACAATTTTTGCATTAAATTTATAATCCATGTTCAAGCAACAGCTTGCTATCTAACCATATTCTGTAGACTGGTCTTCTATCAAAACTTGGGTTCATGCTAAAAGGTGTTGTAAGTTCTTAAGTGAAAAAAATTGTTATTTTTGGAGCTTTCTTTCTGCGTTAAGCCCTTTATGCTCACCACATAATCTTCAAGGGGGGATTTTAAATAAGTCTTTGTCTAGAAATCTCCAGTGATGGGTGAGGGGAAAGAGTCTTGCTCAAGGATCTCACAATACAGACAACCGGCACAAAAGTCCATTATGACCTCTGGTATTTTGTTATGCTCTGTTTCTGATATTCACAGTCATCTTTGACACTTCCCTATTTTGCAGATTTGTGCTCTGAGGTACTGTTCCCAGCTCTTCAGACTTAACAGTGCTGACTCAACCCATTTCAGTACTTCATTTCCTTCTTAACAATAAATGAATAATCTCAATCCCATAATGGCAACACACCTGCTGGTGAGAAGCAGATCAATATGAAGTTGAAGTGAAATTAGGGGGCTTAGACCACAACTGTGTGCTCCATTTGCATTCCATCTGCTGGCAGATTTGAGGAAGCATAGTGTTGCTGGTTGTCTGCCATAAAGCATGAGTTGCGCAGGGATAGAACACGGGGCTGCCACAGTTTCCACATCCGATCATGGCTAGCAGTCACCAGGAAGTCAGCTGTGGGAGACCATGCAACGTCGAATACATGATCATTGTGTGAACTGCCAGACACAGAAATGCTCAAAATATGGTCCAGATTAACAAGAAGGCATGCAGAGTTGCATGAAGGCCTAAGAACAAGCACCCTCCTACATATCAGACAAAACTTCTGAAGTAATTAGGTCAAAAGGCTGACATCTATCAAATGAATTCATGTTAAATCTTCCATCAGTAAAAGCAGACAGGTAATGAAGTAATGACCTGCAGGGAGTTATTGCTGGCTATCACATGTGGTCTAGCATTCTATGCAAAACTTGGAGAGAGAACATCTGCAAACTCAGAGTAAAGAGAAGCTCTGACATAGAAATAGAAACCAACAGATTTGCAAAATCTCAATGTGTTTGGTTGAGGAGAAACCTGAGAACATGGCTGCATTCCCATGTTGATGTGTCAAACAAGCGAACCATGGTATCTCCAGATGTAGTGGCCAATAGCCTCCCAAAGGGTGAAAATGCTACTCGCTTCACCTCTCCTGCATGCACTTGGAGCACTGCCACAGAGCTGCCCATGCGAAGGTCCCAAACTCGGCATGTCTTGTCATCACTCCCAGTTGCTAGATACATTCCAGAATCATCAATATCTACACCTATGACATCCTCTAAGTGGCCCCGCAAAGTCTGAACATCTTCTCCTGACCGTGGGTCCCAGAGCTTTGCAGTAAAGTCAAATGAAGCAGTAGCTACCAGGTGACCCCCATGTGGCTGGAAACAAACTCCATATACTCCATGCCGATGACCCTGCATAGTTGAACACTAATGTTTGGAAGCAATCCAAATTCTGAGCGGTAATACCTTAGCCCACAAAGCAATTGTTCAAGCTTGATCTGAAATAATACACACAGACTGGGTTCCAGACGTGTTACTATACAGGACAAAAGCAGAATGATGTGAAATTTGCCAACCAGGCATGCCTGAGTGTGTTCAACCTTGGATTACTACCTCCTTGTTGAAGGTGGACATTTTAAACCACTGGGACTGGGAAAGAGGCAATGTGGTAGCCCAATTCTTCCCCCAAGGACTTAAAAGCCCTCAACTTTGTATGACCAATCACCACATTATAGCAGGGTTGGCTATTATGGATAACACCAACCATGACCTACTGGTAAATGCATAACCACTTGCAAGATGGTCATTAGTCCAAGCCACCAGGCTATCAGCACCCTGCTATATAACCATTACCCAACAAGTCATCCTTTGTCAAGGTTTAGTCACAGATCCATGGAAATTTGCACATTCCAAATTTTGGTCATCCAGGGCCATGTTCAGCTGTCATGTAAGTTCTGCAGTTGGGTGAATGCTGCTCATACAGAAATCAGAACTTCACAAAGAGGATATATCCCACTCACAGCTACTCGATCACATATCCAGTAATATAGGTGCAACACAAACAGACACATTGAAGCTGGTCTTTTTCCCTGGAAAGATGCCAGGGAAAAAATATACAAACACAACCTCAAAGTATTTACAACCAAAAATTTCAATAAGGGCCATACCTTCAAGGTAGTGACAGAGATGCCCTTCTCAGCATCCCAGATCATGCTGGTTGTATCATCTGATGCTGTAGCCAACAGGTGTGTTCCCTCCTTAAATGACAATCCATTTACCTGCTTCCCAAGCAACACAACTCATAACTGCATGATGATATACAATGAGCAAATTCACATTCATAAACTCTTATTAGATTCAGTTTCACATCCGCTGAATCCCTCTAGTCAGAACTTACCCAGGCCTGAACAGTAGTTCCAATTTGGCCTAATGCGGATCTGAGGAAGCGGCATGCTTCTGGCATACACAAAGAAACTCCCTAGTAGGTAAGACCTAAGATTGTAAAACAACTGAGTGAGAAAAGGTGAACTAAAATGTGAGCCCTACAGCAGGAGTACCTCATCCGTATGGCTTTCCAGGACACGGACACAGGCACCAGTCTCAGTGCTCCAAAGGCGGCATGTTTGGTCTGAGCTTACAGTTCCAACAAGATCACGCTTTGCTGGAGAAAATTTGACTGCATACAGTCCCAACAAGTGGCCTGCAAGCACTGCCACCTCCTCTTCTAAGTGGACATCATAGACTCGACACAGATGGTCCCATGATGCTGTTGCCACAAGGTTCCCTGATGGATTTACTGCAATTCCATGCACTGGACCTGAATGCATTGAGAAGCTGTGTGCAAGCTCCCACTTGGGCGCCCCTAGCCGCTCCTCCACTTTTGGAGGAGGCCGCCTTGTGGGGCCCCTAAAAGAGCTGTACCCTGGCTCTGAACCACCATAACCCAGCTCTGAGAAGCTAAGGTTAGAAAGATAACAGGGTGGATTTTCAGATGTTGTATCCCTACCAAATCCCTGTAGACCAGTTTCAGGGACATAGCCAGCACAATGCCTATCATGCTCCAGATCCCCTTGTGGCTCAGCTGGGCACGGTCGCATCACGGGCCTGCATTGCATAGATATGCCTTGCTTCAATGCTGTATTCTCAATGCTTAGACTTTGCACCTGGGCAAGAAGCTCCTGCTTGGTTTTCTCAAGCCTGGCCACCTGAACCTTGAGTCTTGCTCGCTCCACCATCACCTGTTGCCAACGCTCTGCCACTTTGCCTAATACATACTTCACCTGCAAGGTTGTTCAATGTTGTTGCTGAAACATTGAAACATCTGGAAGACATGGTTTGATTCTAGTAAACATTAATCCTCACTTCTTGTATACAACCCTGGTGGTTGAAGGGAAAAATATTGTCATGTATACTCAGAACTACTGCATACAAGAGATGACAACACTGGAGGTAAAAAGAATCATGGGAAGCCCTCTTCCTGCAAGTTCCCTACAATGCCACTAGCTCGACTACAGTTCTGCAAAGCAAGATCTGTTGTCAAGAGAGCTTTCCTCATCACCATAATCCCAACACTATGTAATATCCAAAGAGCCAAAGGTGTCAGAAAGTGTGGTATTGCTTCCCTCAAACCTGTTTCTGTAAATATTTGAGCATGGAAAGAAGAAACATACTGCTTGACAAAACCTGCGGCAGAAAATGAGCTTCTTCTACCCCACCCCTGTGCATAACCAACACAATGCTAAAACACTTCTACATAGGAACAATGGGGTTGAGTATCAGCAAGGTATCCACAACCTGGAGATCCTTCTAAATGAACAGAACTAGATGTCTTGAGGACATTTGCAGAGAGTGCACAGAGATGAGAAGCCAGCCCAACCAAACTGACCTGAACATCTTCGTTGTCGCCACTGTTGCTAGCAGCACCAGCACCTCCCGCGTTCTCCATCCCAGGGCCTGCCATAGTCTTGGGTGACTCTCGCTGTGGTGGCTGTTGCCCTTCCTCACTGATAAGCCCTGCGCTCCCTCCTCCTCCTCCTCCTCCATCGTTGTTGTTGTCGTCAGCTAAACCAAGGGAGGGGGATTGCAGGCCGGCGTCGTGGTCGAATAGGGCGACGAGGGCGGAGGAGCCCGGCACTGGCGAGCGACATACGGGGCAAGCGGTTTCGGAACGGAACCAGATGGCGGAGCACGGGTGGCAGAACACATGGCCGCAGCTAGTAATCCTGGCTTTGGCGCCCTGACCCGTGGCACTCTCGAAGCAGATTTTGCAAGTGAGCCCCATCCGTCGGCCGCTCCTCCTGTCCCTTCCCTCCTGCTCGTCCTCCTCGTACTACTCTGCCATCCCTTTCTCCTCCCAATGCAGCTGTCGGAATACAGCAGAACGGGAAGCCAGCATCTCAAACCTCACAGACCACAAACCCTCGATTCTGGATGACGCTCCATGTGAAAAACCCTAATTTCACATCGACGTCAAACCATCGCCTCTCAGCAGCAGACTTCAGACAACAGCAGCACCATACAACAAGCTCTAAGCTCTCTTGAAGGCTCTGTCTGCACAAACTCCCGCTTAACACATCCCCGCACAGAACCTAGCATCTCACAAACAACAAACAACCAAAAAAAAGCACCACCAGCATTACCCAATTCTGTTCAGACTCACTCTCAGGGTTTAGGGCTTTATACAACCGTACAAAACATGGAAGAACATCTTTAGGCATGTGTATACAGACCCCTACCTTCCTTTGTGCGTCCCTCCTGTATTCTTCCGCTTTCTACTTGGGTCTCGCTTGCTTCATACGGAGGTCTTCTTCCCTTTTTTCTCATTTCTTTCTCTCATCAACTGCCACCAAATCACCAAAGAAATTTGTAAGAGTTTTCAGGATTTCAATGTCCAAGAACGGATCACGAGTAAACTCCAGTGGATTCTTTTGGGGAAAAGAGAAGAAAGACTGTAATCCCTGCAGCAATAGGTACCACGGTGCAACGAGCTGCGGCTTGCTTGTCGTCAATCTGGTGCAAAACACTTCGCCACTCGATGGCATTGCGAAACTGTCGTAGCTGCAGAATGTGGAACGCGCCAGTCTCGTACGGGTATCGTCCGTACGAGTATACGAGCCGGTTATAAATCCCGGTATCGTTCACTGGGACACCCAACATGGGCAGGTACAAAGCAGTGTTGGGCGGTTCTCAATTTTTGAGAACCGGTCGGTTTCGGTTCTTACATGATGTTATGAGAATCTGATCGGTTCTCATATATATATAGCTGATGAGAACCGATCAGGATATAAGATTCCTAATTTTTTCAAACTCACTCAGTTCTCAGATAAGCCGGTTTTTGCATATACAATAACAGTCCATCTTCACATTCGATTTTCACAACCTGGTTATTCAATTTTTCATTAATAAAATATAATTATTTAATTACTTCACCACGTGACAAAAGCACTAACAATGGGAGAAAAGCAGCAACACCACGTAAGAAGAGAGTCACAAAATATCTATTTTTAAAGAAAAAAATTCATCATATTTAGAGATCCTTTAAAGGATTTCATCATTTGGTGATGCATTTTTTTGTTTTGGAGCAGCTTCTCACCACAATTGGACAGTCTTGAATAAAATATTATTAACTAATGCAAGATATTCCTTGGAATGCACACAATTAATGTTAAATCATAAAACTAAAAAGAAAAAAAACACTATAAGAAGTTGCAAGTGCATAAAAGATATAAAAAGATGTAATAGTGCATAAAAGATGTAAAAAATGAAAAGGAGCACCACCAATGGACACAGTGTCACTGAGAACCCAATGTAAATTCTAGGAGAGAACTTGTCTGGTTTTATATATATAATAGAATCATTTTTCATGACCTATTCTCATTTTGGTGAGAATTTAAGGTTCTTCTCATTCTGGTTTTCACATGTAAAGGTGTCAGCAAGTTTTCATTGTGAGAATCAGGTTGAGAATTGAATTGGTATTTGAGAATCACTTAACATTTGTACAAAATCATTTGATTTTTTTAATTTTATTTTAGAGGATTTCTTTTGATGATCAAACTTTAGTAAACTTCATTAAACAAAGCACCCAGCTATTACCTAGATTTAGTAACAGGACCTAACAGGTTATAGATATTAACAGGTTGTTAAAATTAACAAGTGATCTAACAGAACTTGTGACTTAACCTAACCAGTTATAGAACCTATTAGGTAGCATTATACTAGGTTAGTAAACAAGTTGACAAGTTATAAGTCCAGTAGTAGTTGGACAAGTGGTTAAACAAAGTGTTAAATTGAATTTTTTTTGGTTATTAGTTTTTTTATTGGTTAATGACTGTTTAAATAGTTTATTGGTTGTTTAAGTTTTGAATTAGCTAGTATAAGACTAGGAGGACATACCTATTTTTGGATATAAAACTTTTGAACAAACTTTGAGTGTCATTTTGTATTTCACTTGGAACATGAGCATTTTGTTTTTTTTTCAGCAATATCTTCTTGAAACTTTTTGCAATCTTGAATACATTATTAGTTTAAGAATTGTAAATAGATTAAATTTTTTAATATTCAATGTACATGTTTGTTGTTTTAGGAACCTGTTATTGTAAAAAATTAGAAGTTGAAAACCTTTATGGGAATAGAAAAACCCATTAACATTTTATGACCACGCAATGGATCAAAACTCAAAAACAATCACGCTTAAATTTTTTTGTTAAATTCAATATTTTTAATAGATCAAGTTGAAAAAGTGATCACGTTTGAATTTTAATTTGTATCATGTTTTGCTTTTCTTTGTGTAGTTTTTAGGATGCAAGTTATTATTTGTTGATTTAGTTTGAAAAGCATTATAAAATAAAGTGAAGTTAATGTAAAATTTTTGAAGTAAACAAGGTGCCCAATCTATAAAAGTAGTTTTTTACAAAATCCTGACTGTTAGGAACGGTCATATTTTATGTTCAAAAATAATGCAAGGGTTTTCTTAAAACCTTTTGATTTTAGAAGATGTCAAGAATAGTCATTAGAAGTCTTAGGAAATAGTTAGAATATGTCACACATCAACCTGTTCCAAAACCTGCATAAAAACAAAATGAACAACAAGTGCAACCTACAAGAATTGAACATGTGAATGCACCAAACATGGATGCAACACAGAGGGGAAAAGCCATTGAACAACATCAAAATGTAGGCAAACCAATTGTGCAAAAAAACCCAGCCACGCTCTTAACCACTCATCAAGTAACACCACAAACATTAGCCCAACCATGGAAATCTATGTTCATCATGATGACAATCATGAACCTATTCAGACATTTGATGAAATTGTTTCAACATGACAACCACAGCAATCAGTAACCCGAGGTTATTATTTACCCAAAACTAGTGCACCTACGTTAATTGTAACATCTGCTCACTTTCAAAACCAACCACCAAACATCAATATCAATTTGGTACCCACTAATTCGGAAATGGGATGACTTCAACTACTCAAAAGGTTGGAACAACTTCATCATGTTGACCAAAAACCTTTTAATCAATAATTTATATACCACATTTAAAACATGTCAACCATGAGCAACACCCGCAATTGATCGATAAAAAACCACATATCACCAAGGCATTTGGTTAATGAGATAAGTACTTGGTTAAGGTGAAAGATCACAAGCTCCACACCATATATTGGTTTCAGGAAAAAACCAAGGTGTTAAAACTATAACCTATTCATATTGTCAATAGGTGGAACACATGTTCAATTGATGCCCATTTGTTGATGATAGATTAAAATAGTTATTAAAGGAGGAGGTGATGAATGTTTATCAACATGTTCTTCCAACCACTACAACAATATTACCCAATGTATCTATAATAGGGACTCAAACCGTGAATCCTAATATAGGTCATATGGTAATACCTATTAACTATCAGACAACCTAATCACCACCTATTACACCAATTGTACCAAGTAAAACTAGTATTTTGTCTATTGTGACATACCCAATGTGGTATAATGTCATACCCCCTTTCGTACCTCTAGATTTTAGTTTGTATCTAACATATCCGACTGGAACAAAAAGATTTGATCCTATGATCTTTAGGAATTATACAAGTTATGTACTTAAATATGTGTGTCCAATACTTGAGCAACATGGTGTACCACCAACATATACACCACATTATGTTGGAAATTAGTTTCCTACAATGGTTCAACCAATAACTAGCAGGGACAAAAAAATGTTCAACAATAGATTACACTAGAAGAAATCCCCCAAAATGCAACCAATGCATTTACAACTACGTGCAATCAATTATCATTTGCAACTAGATCTTATTGGTTTTACAACTATTTTGCACCCTTGACCATTCTTGGAATTATGTTACAACTATATTTGCAACTAATGACTTCTTCATCCTACACTCTATAATTGTTTTCGTCCATGATCATCTCCAATATATCCCATTAGTTGCAAATGGAACCAAACTTAATTACACCTTTAAGGTGTCAAGATAGCCCCTAATGATATACATAGGTATATTAAAAAACTTTTGAAAGGTTGTATTTTTGCTAAATTATATTAGGGGTATAGTGGGGGTATGTTTCCATTGGTGTATTTATAAAGTTGTAGTTAGTTTGTATTTAGGCAAAATAATTACTTACCTACCTATATATGTTTGTTTACCTACTTAACGTAAATTACTACCCACTTATTAATTAATCGATGAATAATTAGTTACACTTATTTTTAATTAATTGATAATTAATAGTTCATATTTGGTATTTATATTTCATAATTATTCAATATATTAGTTATTTATTTGCTTCCATATGAACTATTGATCAATTATTTATAAATAATTACTTATTTAATTCGTAATAATTAATGTAATATTTTAGTTATTTGTTTATTTATTTATGAATTATTCATCAATAATTTATAACCAGTTCATTAATTAGTTAATTATTGGTTAGTTAATTATTATTAACTAGATATTATTATTATTATTATTATTATTATTATTATCATTATTAAATAATTATTAATTATTAACTTAAAATTAAATTTTCAATTATTTATTACATATTTATTATTATTATTATAGTTATTATTTATTATTTAACTGACTTTTATAATTAATAAATAATTTTGTTTTATTTAATAAATAATTTATGAATTATTATTTAATAAAATTTAATTAATTAACTAGTTGGTTATTGGTTAGTAACTATTAATTGGCTGATATTCCATTTTTTTATTTTTTAATGAAAATTTATATGTAATAATTTGGTTAGTTAGTTATTATTTCAGTCATTTATTTTTCTATTTATGAATTATGAATTTATAATTTATAATTAAATGATTATTTATTTAGTTATTTAAATAGTTAGTTAGTTATTTATCTATTTAATTGTATAATTTTAAAAATAAAAAAGGATGACAAAATATATGAAATAATCTTTTTAGTTACAACCTAGTTTACAACTAAGTTGCAACTTCAATTTTTTGTCCTATATGTTTTGTCCCCCATTTTCAACTTGAAAATTATATAAGGAGGAGGCTTTGTCTTACACTTGCACATAAAAAAACACATGTCAATTAGGATAAGCCAAAAGAGCTTAACCTTTTAAAAAGTTTAACCCCAAAGGTTAAACATAGAAAAAAATTAAAATACCTTCTTACCTCCCTAACCTACCTACCTAGTCCCACCTACCTATCTATTTACCTATTCCCACCTACTTATTTAAATATTGATTTTTAATTCATTTTGACCAAAATCCAAAAATGCCACATGGCATATTGGTATTATGCCATGTGTCATAATCTAAAACCATTTAAATTAGATGATGAGGATCCATTATTTATTTTTTAATAAATTTTTAAGCCTTTTTCAATTACCACACGTCATTATGTAAGTTGTTAATTTTTATGGTCATATACAGATGGTATACAATAATATATGGATGGTGAAGTATTTGTTTACCATTGATTTCATCCACACTTGCAACCAATGTTTAATGCAACTTGTCTAACGTAATTAGGTAATTTTTAGTAGCAAATGTTTTTTGTAACTAGAAAATAGTTGCAAATGGTAAATTTTTTTTCTAGATTTCCTCTAAAGTTACTACACCAATACTAACCATTGTACAAGTTAACACCAATTTACTAACTCATGTACTTAGAGGTTATACTCACCAACCACCAGATGGAGGACAACCTAAAAACTCGCCAAAAGGAAGTTCATTAAGAGGAGATCCACCTAGAAGACCACCATCCAATCCACATGTTGGATCATTTGGATTGCCAGCACCTAACCCACACATGTTTATACCACCATGGTATTAATAACTTGTTATACAACTTGTACTCGAACCAACAATCAAACTACCATACAAGAAATTACAATATCCAACCTATGTCAAAAACACTGATTCGGATGTTCAGATCAAAATGTTCAAGAACACCATCAAATTAATGGTGAAACAATGGAAGCTAATATCATCAACCTATTTAATTGTACTTTTAGAGATAGTACCTATGAATGGGGTGATAACTTTGCTCAAGACCATCCATATTGCAGTTTGAAAAGTTGGAACAATCATTTTGCAAGTGATTTAGAACTGTGAAGAGGTCTACATGCAATTGTGAAACATACAATAACAAACCATTGAACATGTTGAGGTTTACTATGAACACCTATTGAAGCTAATAAATTGTCTATAGGTTAGAACAACAAATGTTTTTTCCACCATTATTTTTGAAGCAAGTTTATTACCTTACTTGATATTAGCAACAATAGGTATGAAGAGAGATACCTTGATTGAACACAAGGAAGCCATTGTAGTATGTGAAGAAAATGGAGTTATTAGTTTGAATTACAATGTTTTATTAACCACACCACATACTAATACAATAGCTAATCCAACAATACATGTTGTTAAAGAAAAATTAACATTAACATGTACCAATTGTGGTAAATAGGTCATACCTTTGAAACTTGTCATAACCAAAAAAAAGAAATACCAATAATACCAACTACCAAAATCAAATATACATAACATGTAGTAGAGACTAAAACTCAACCTGCTAAATTGATTAGAATACTTGTTCAATATTAAAGTATTATATGTTTTAATGTTGAACATAGATATGGAAAATGTCCTAAAAAGATTTAAGTACATAACATGTTTAGAATTAAACTTGTTAATTCTAATGCTACAACAACACCTAAACTACTTAATATTGATAATGTACCAATTAATGTGGTAGCCGTTATTACTATTCATAGTCAATAACCAAAACAACAAATGTTGGAAGAAAGGCAACTAGTTAAAACCAAAGGAACCGAAGATTGGCAAGGAGAAGAACATTTATGGGATTCATTCATTGAAACTATAAAATAGTTACAAAATGGTGAAAATGACAAGCAACCCATTATTACCACTGAGGAACTACTATAAAATAATTGGGTTAGATTTTTTGATAACTCCATTATAATTCAACTAATTGAAAATAACCGAAAAATTGGGATAATTCAACAACATGTGATTTTAAAACATGATACAACAAATAAGACTTAGGAAGAAATTTTAAAAGACATCAATAAACAAGTCTTGGAGACCTAGTATATTTTGAACTTGGGACAATTGTTGAAGGGAATACATGATATTAAATGTTATATACTTAACTTGATACCATCAAAACCTATTTTACTAGGACCAACAATTGTTTCAATTGCCAATGATCATTAAATGGCAATAATACAGGTTCAAGTAGGAAAAAATTTCATAAAATATGTATTTTTAGATGGTGGTTCTAGAGTTAATATCATTACAGAGAAACTAAGAATGTAATTAAGTCTATCAAAACCCAAACCAACACCTTATAATTTATGCATGGTTAATCAAACCATTGTTAAACCTTTAGGTTTATGTTAAAGGTTTTTTTTATTCTAATTAAATTTAGGATTTTTTATATTCTAGTCTTCTAATTCTAATTTAAATGATATCAATAGGTTGCTTCAGATCAATAGTTTATGGAAATTAGATATAACTGTTTTTCCCAAGTGCCAAAGCAAAACTAAATTTAATCTTTCATAACAAGTTGAAGAAATAAAATATCAAAGTTCTATTCATAAACCATAAAATAATAACAATAAGTAATCCAAAAAATTAAAAGAAAAAGGAAGTTCCAAGTTCAAAAAGTTTACAAAAAGTTCCAAAAAGATTTCTATCTATGCTTTAATCCTTCTATTTATACCAAATGTAACATTATTTCAAATTAAACAATGACTAGCCAGTAAAACTTTGAATTTAAACTATAACAACTACTAGTCATAAGTTTAAGCCAACGTGTTACTATCAACAATTGGTTATTGTAACATACTAGTTACTGGTTTACTTAACTCACTAGTGACCCTAACACCTATTAGTGTTTATTTCAACAAATCGGTTCACTAACGTCTTATTATCCAATAATAACTTAACTAAATCTCAAATCATATTGCTTCACTGATTACCAATTGGTAACAACCAATTAGTATATAAATATTTGAAAATTGGATTAACATTACCCCCCTTTGAAAACCAAAATCAATCACCTAGATATACATGTTTAACTCCTACAATCACATCATCAACATGTTGTTCATTCGTGGTATCAATAGGTTTAGTTAAAGGAACATGTTTAAATCATTGTCTTTCAACAACATGTGTGTCCTTTAGTATCATATTTTGAGTCTTGAAAACCTTAAAGGCATGTGTGACAGTGTCAATCAAAGTACCTCTGCACCTACCTCAATCTCTAGTATCACTAATGGTATGGGTTTGGGAGTAATAGGTTCACTATGCCAAAACATGGAAAATATGACTACATAAGCGATTGGTGTTGTAGTTCTAAACCACATATATGATTGGCCATGACTACATGACTACTAGTCCATATGGCCCGTGGTATTTACCACTAGTTGCAAAAAATGGTGTAGTTGTAAATGTCATTTGCAACTATGTCCTCCATTACTATAAGACATCTTAAATGGCCAAAATTTTATTCTAAAATATAATTATAATTTATTTTCATTAATGTTTTGCTACCATGTGCTAGCTTTAAATGAATTCAAAAAATTATTAACCATTTATGAATGGACATGTGGCAATCTAAAATAATGAAACTATTTTTCCTACCCAATTATATGATGCCACATGGCAATCAACTTTTAGTCAAATAATGACACTTGGGACCTAGCCTAGGCCACCTACTGGGCTAGGAGCTCTATGTTAAACACCTTAAGCTAGGCGACCTAACCTAGGTTAAAAGACAACATAAGTTATATGCTAACCACCTAAACCTTCTTCCTAGGAAGGTTACCCCACTAATACTCCCCTAGGAACCTACAAAGCACATAGGATGAAGGTAAGAGGACTTGAACCCCTCAACCTCCACTTTGAGGGGCAAAGTCCTTTGCCATTACACTACCACATTTTTTATGTAACAAGTGAAGGTATTACAAAAATATAAAAAATAAGTTTTTTTAGCCTAAATTAGCCTATGCCTCCTTAGGCTAACCTAGGTCACCCAACAATCTAGCCTAGGCCTCCATAGGTTATTTTAAGCAAATTTAGGTCTTCCTAGGCTAAACCTAGGCAACCTAGTCTACCTTGGGGCTACTTAAGCTAAACTAGATTACTTAAGTTTAACCGAAGTTAAACTAGGTTAAACTTGAATTAAATTTGGCAATATTAAATTATATTTGGCTAAAGTAAGTTATATTAAGCCATGCAAGGCTAAATTTGGCAAAAGTAGGTTATTTAAGCTAAATTTAGATATATTTGGTTATATTATGTTAAACTTGGCAATATTAAATTATATTTGGTTAAATAAGTTATATTAGGCTAAATTTGACAAAAGTAAGTTATTTTAGTTAAACTTGGCTATACTAAACTATACTTGGTTAAACTATGCTATACTTGGCTATGTTAGGCTAAACTTGGCTATAATAAATTATACTTGGTTAAACTAGGCTATACTTGGTTATGATAAACTAAAATTCGCTATACTAAATTATGTTTGGCTAAATTTGTCAAAAGTAAGTTATTTATGTTAAACTTGGCTATATTAAATTATATTTGGTTAAACTAAATTAAACTTAGCAAAAGTAAGGTATTTAGGTTAAACTTGGTTAAATTCAACTATATTTGGCCACATTTGAATATATTTGGCTAAGTTTGGTTAGATTAAATTATACTTGGTTAAACTAAGTTATACTTGGCTATATTACGTTGAACTTGGTTATATTAAACTATATTTGGCTAAACTAAGCTATATTAGGTTAAATTTGGCAAAGTAAATTATTTAGGTTAAATTTGGCTAAACTAAGCTATATTAAGCTAAATTTGGCAAAGTAAATTATTTAGGTTAAATTTGGCTAAACTTAGCTTTACTTGATTATACTTGACAATATTTGGTTAAACCATGTTATACTAGGCTATATTTAGCTGTATTAAGTTAAACTTGACAAAAGTAGGGTATTTAAGTTAAAGTTGGTTAAACTAGATTATAGTTGGCTATAGTTGGTTATATTAGGTTAAATTTGGCTAAAGTAGGTTATTTATGGTAAATTTGGTTATATTAGGTTAAATTTGGCAAAAGTAATTTATTTAGGTTAAACCTAGCTAAACTATGCTATATTTGGTAGTACTTGGTTATATTAAGTTAAACTTAACTATATTATGTTATATAGAATAAAGTTGATTATATTACGCCAACTTTGGCAAAAGTAGGTTATTTAGGTTAAACTTAGTTAGACTAGGCTATACTAAACTACTAGGCAAAACTTGGCAAAATTATTTGTTATTTATGTTAAACTTGGTTATGTTAAGTTAAACTTGGCAAAAGTAGGTTATTTAGGTTAAACTTGGTTATGTTATGCTAGACTTGGCAAAACCTAATTAAACTTGGTTAAATTAGGATATGTTTGGTTAAATTAAGTTATTTGAAATAAATTGGGTTAAACTTGGAAAACTTCAATAAAATTAAGATATTTAGGCAAAATTTGACAAAATAAAATATTTTTGGTAAACCTTGGTAAAATTTCGATATTTAAACTATAGTAGTCAAAATTTGGTTAAATTTGGTTAATTCAAGATATTTAGGCTAAACTACGTTAATTTATTTTATTTTAGTTAAATTTTATTGGAGTGAATTACCTAAAATAAATTAGGGCAAGATTAAGTTATTTGTTAAATTAAGTTAAGCAAATTCATATAAACTAAATGAAGCTACTTAAACTAAACTTATAAACCAAATTTAATGGAAGTTAATCTTAGAAGTTAAATTATGGATGTTAAACCTATAAGTTTAAATTTAATCAAATAAAATCTAAAGGTTAAAGTAGGTTAAACCAAAGCCAAACCTAGGTCAAATGTAGCCCAATTTGTACTAAATTTAGTTACATTTTCATATATATATTTATAGTTTGTCAAATAATGTTAATTATATTCAACATGATTATTAATTATGTAGTTGTAATTTATAGTCATATTTATAGTCATGTAGTCCTAATAATGGTTGTAGTCAAAATAATGACAACGATTGAAATCCAAATATGACTACATGACTATACTAGGACAATAGTCATAAAATGTTTTAGTCATGAAAACCATGTTTTGGTGTAGTAGTTATTCTAATCCTTCTACCTTAATACTAACAACTATAACAAATACTTCCACATATTTTGTGGGTAAAGACAAAGTACAAGAAATAATGGCCAACTCTACTCCTCCTCTATTTGGCTTTAGTTCCTCAATGGTATTGACAACAAGTCCACTTTAAGAACTTGTAGCTATAATTGTTGCCTACACATGTGAAAACTTTTAGGAAATAGTAACAAGTACCTTAACCAATTTTCCAGTAAGCCGGTCATATGTATAGCCATCAAATTGTATTTAATATGCAAGTAGTTCATGCAAGTAAGCTTTTTCATTTGCACAAACTATCTCCAAATTGTCTTGGATCTATTTTTCCGTAATCTCTCGTACAATTTGCCACCATTCCTTTTATCCGCTAATGTTTGGTTCTATACCTTAAGTAAGACATTGTTTTCAAACTCTTTCATATTCAAACTCCTTTCGATCAACCAATTATCCATGAAGGTTGTTTGAAAAACTTTATTTAGTGTTTGATGAAATTTCTCCAATTCACCTTTCAATTCTTAGATTTATACCCGAAGCTCATGGGTACGATTCTCCATGTCAATGTTGATTTCTGTCAATTGTTCTTTCAGCTACAAACAAATGTTTTCCAACTCTAAAAGATTTTTCTCCCATTGTACATTAATAGTTTCCATCTTGCAATAATCCCTAGCTTGTTAATTGGTCAAAGTCTATTTGTAAGGTCTTCAGGTTGTTACATGTTTAAAAATGAGCCCGGTTTAGTTCATTGTATTCCTACTATAAAGCTTTAGGCTTTTTGATTGCCCTCTCAACTTCAACATTTTTGTCAACCAAATGCTAATTCTCTATATATAGTTTTAAGGAACTAGGTTTTCACAATAACCAAATCCTTATCTTTATTCTACAGGACTTGTTTATAGTTAACCAATTCTAGGTAATAAGCCTATAGTTGGTTGTTGGTGTCCTTTAAAAGGTTTTTAGCAATATTGTATTTGGTTTTCAAATCAACTAAAATGTCTATTATTTAAAACCAAGTTTAAGTAACTAAGGTTGTTTGCTCAAAGAAAAGTGTAACATGTTTTAGGCTTTTGTGTTGAGCATAGGCTGTTAACGTCTCAAAAATTATATAAACAATTATAAGCTGAATTCATTCAGCTAGTTTAAACTAAATTGGTCAAACTAATTATATACCTGTTGGTAACAAGTTGTTTACCTATTTTGTAGGAGCAAAAGTTTTTTGAACAAGTAAAAACTATTGATTTGGTACCTATTCAAAGTTAGTTTCATTTTGATCCTCCATGAACTAGTCATTTTTCGTCCTTATTCACTCATTGTCATGTCACTACGTAACATCAGCTTCCATGTCCTCATCACCTCCCTCCATAATCATGATTTGTTGATGGGTGCGAGGTTTATTCTTCAGTGGTGAATTGGTTGGTTATGGATTTAATTAATCCCTAGGTGTTGACAGTTCAGTTCATATCTTCACCTAGTGTGACTATCGAACTAATCAAGGTGATATATTAGTTCAGTGCACTAATTGACGTTCACTAATGAATTACTCTTTGGTCACAACTTCATGAAAAGGTTTTCTAAATTACTCCACAACATCCTTCTTCTTTCTCTCTCCTGAACCAGTTGTGGTTTTGGAGAGTCAACATGTGTATTTTCTTTTGATAATGGAAATCAATGTTGTAAACATATTTCTATTAGTGGACTAGAGTAACATGTTGTTGCCTTCCTTTCAAACATTGTTAACCCTACTATATTATGTTTCCAATGCTTTGTCCACCGGGTCAATTTTATTAACATTTGTGTTAACATAATGGAACACCAATTGATCTTCTTCCCTTTGTTTGCCAAATTAAGAATAATGGCAATATGGTTACTAAAATAAGCTAGCCTTTCCTATTGGTAAATGATTTGTAGAATTGTTGTAAACTTGGCATGGTATTCCTTCTTCATCTAGATGACACTCCATTGTTCTTTATTAACAAACATATCCGGTCCAGCTATGTTTTTAAGAGGAACTTGGGCCTTTTTTACTAATGCATTTGCTACATCAACCGTTCTTTCAACATTTATGCCAAATTGTTGAATGATCAACATTTAGTCATTGGTGCTCTGTTCACCACAAAGAATTGTCTTAATGCATCCATCCTCTGTGGACTCCCAAGTGTGCAAGAATTCTTCCAATAGGTCTAGTCCTGGAATTATCCAATGAACAACAAACAAGCCACCCAAACCAACTCACTCTGCCCACTATCGTTCTTTGGATCCCATCCAAATCCATTGAAGCATTTTCTGGATTTTTTTTGCTTCAACAAGTGTTCATTTCTGAGACACTTTGGTAGGTGAATTGCCCTCTTACACCTATTCCTTTCCCTTGCACCTCATCATGAACTTAGACTTTGCTTTGGTAGGTACAACATGTATGTTAGAAGAATCAGCTTCTATGTCAAAGAATCTTCCTTCAACCAATGTTAACAAAAAAATTGTTGGTTGCTCAACTTCAACAGGTTGTTCAGTTTCTTTTTCTACCTTTGTAGTCTTCTTTTCAACCTATTCTTCTTCCTTAAAATCATTTATTATGACAAATGTAAATGCAAGAAGTGAAAAATGTCTTTGAAGGCCCTGCAATGTTTCTTCAAGTCCTCCCACAGTAGCAACACATTTTAATGCCCCCAAAAAAATTCGTTCTACGTCTCTTCCTTCCCCAGAACTTTCACTACTTTCTTGAAACATAGGAGGCGGCATTGATGTAAGTAGTTTGATGTAAATTACCCCAATTGCTCTAAAAGCTTCCTCTCTAACCTTTTACAATTCTTTTTCTTCTCCCTCTTTCTCTTCTTAATTTTGCCTCCCTTTTGCTTGCTCTCTCTTGCAACTGATCTAAGACATTCATTGCTTCATTATAATGCAGCAAAAGTTATAAGGAAATTTAGAATGAAAAAAAAACATTTTAAGGGGGTATGTCGATTCTTTGTATTGGGTAGTTACACATTAAACAATCCATTTTTTGGTGTTACAAAGGCAATTTTAAGAGGGGTACCTCTAAGTTTGGTATAATATGTGTTGGGATATGATTGAAAATTATAAAAGGGATTCATTTAACTATTTTATAACACTTGCAAAATCAAATTTAAAATCTTGAAAATAAAATGTCATCATTTCATTACAAGGTGGATTTTTAAAGCAATGTAAAATCTTTTGTCATCGTCCATAAAAAAAATTATGGACTTTTATTACATAATAGACATGTGTGAAATGTTGATTTTTTTCCCTTGGTATGATTATGAAACTATTATAATGTTAAAATAAAGGTTTACAAGAAAGTTTAATATTTTAATTTAATAGGTTTTTGTAAGATTGCTAATAGTCTATAAAGTCGATGATTTACTAAAATGGAAAAATTGAAAATTGTTGTTTTGTAAAAAATGACATTACTACCTTACATAACATCTGCCAATTATAAAAAAAATTAAAACCCATGTTTTTGTTTCTAACTTTTCCTTTAGCTAATCAAATCAAAATATGTGTTGCAATTTAGAAATTTATAAGTTTAAGGTTTAGGTATTCCACTTGCTTCATACTTTCGAATGGACAATTTTACATTCCCCAAACACTAAATGCCAAACGAGTTGGTTTGGAGGGTCTATTTAACTTGCAATGGACCATGCCAAGAAAAAACTTGTTACATGATTTTATTCAAACTTGGGAAGAGACAAAAATGGAACAATCCAAGGACAAGTTCATGGTCAAGGAGTTTTGATTGGCCAAATATTTATTCATGAACAAATGGGTATTTCCAATGAAAGGGCAGTAGATGTTACCAATGCAACATCTCATGAAGCAAAAACCACCTTGAAAAAGATTGTAGGTCCACATGCTTTTGTAGAAAACAAATAGTGGAATGTAGTTTGCATGAAAGAAGAATTTCATGCAAAATTTGCAACCATTTTGCAAATCATATACCAACAAGAGCAATTAGCATACTTTAACAACTAAATTGTTATTACCTTTTACCTAGACAATAGAGGGCAACATGTTAACTAGTGTTCAATAGTCTTAACCCAAATATCAGTTGAACTTACTTGTTGGACAGAATGTCAAAAGAAGGCAACAACTAACCTAGTGCATGGGAAAACAAAGGTAGATATTTGTTACTCAGGGCCTATCCTAGATGTTTTATTTGGGAAGTGGTTCCCATTATCTAATATGCTTTCACCAAAAACAACAACCCTAAAGGAACCTATGTCACCAACTAGCCAAGAATGATAAGTTGTTCAAGAATAGTAGGTTTCAAGGGTGAAAGTACGATTGGGTGGACCCGTTAGGAACACCCTCAAAAGACAATCAAGGAACAAAAATTGGCCAAATAATATTCTTAGGTCCTTTTTATTAAAAAATTCATAATTATAAATTATTCATGTTTATTTATTGCATGCTAAAGTATATGGCTTAAAGTTTCCATTACAATAAAAAAATGAAAATTGTTACAAATTTGTATTCCTTGTTGATGTGGCCCCTTTGGGAATCAAGTTTTTAAACTTTGAAAATTCATAACTACATTATACCTACTCAAATAATTACCCAATAAAAATATCAAATAAAATACTATTTAAAATGCCTTAAAATTTTATATCCACAAAAGAAAAAACCCAAACCTTGTTCAAAAATGTTCCTAACAAAAAAGTTTAAAAACATAATCGTTGTTACTTTCTTGAAACTTTGCATGAATGTAATGAATAGGAGCAACAAAATTCTAAATATTTTTTGCATTGTTGAACTTTCAAAATCTATACAACCTAGTTAATGTATTTTTTAAAAATCATTAAAAACCTTTCTTTATGTGTTTTCCAAAGTTTGATGGGTCTTGAAAAATTTAAGTGTGATGTTCCTTGTGGTACCACCCAATGATACTTTCACCCTCACCTGAACCTATTACAATGGAATAGTTTTTGAAGGAAAAAAAACTAGTATGTTCAACAATTGCATTGCCTCTATTAATATGTCGATCTCATAGATTGAAGACGTGAACATAATCGTTTACACCAAGAAACAAGTTAAGTCCTAAACTTGTTACCTCACCACCAAGAAAAAATTTATATCCATTTCCAAGGTTCGAATTGTTGATTTAAAGGAGGATGAGGAGATAACATGTTTAGATGAGATGGGAGGTGGAGATGGTGAGGAGTTTCAAGCAACAACCACGCAAGACAACTTGGAAGAACATGAACCTAATTTAAACCAAATAATTAATAATACCCAAATTGAACCTGTTGGACTTAGGGAACTAATTGCAAGGGCCAAAAAACCTATAATTGTAATTATAGAAATATCCCAACATGTTCAACCTATAATTGAACATGTTCGTGTAAAAAACCCTTGGTTTTTTATATATGTCTTAACACGTCTTAATTTGAAATCATTTTATAAATAACTTGAAACATATTAATATGCTTCACCGGCCTCTCCCTCCCCCACCCCCCAAAACCCCCGTCAAACAGACAAACAGGTAGACAAACAAACGGACGTAGTGAATTAATATATAAGATTGTGGATGGGAATGCAATCCACATTAAACAAAAAGAGTGGTTGCAAAAATGACAAAATTGAAGAGATACATAACAATAGCTACCATGGATGTGTTATTTTTCCCCCATATAGGTAACTTGAACAACAATACCTATGTAGCAAAATTGGAAGCAAGGTGGTGATTCGACAATCTACATCAAAAGGTGAGGTTGTAATTATTCTATTTCACTAATAAAACCAAAAAAAAAAAAACATTAGAACAATTGTGGCCCTTTTTATTTCCCAAGAAAAAGGTGAACAAAAACCTCATGGTAGGAAAGAAAAGTATCACAATAGAATTTGTAGTAAGCCAAAACTTGCAGCCTAATGTACAAACATAGATTCACATACGTTGCCATAGTCCCAATGAAAACCCACAATAGGAGCTTGAATATTTGCTAAAGGGCAGCTTTCCACTTTGTTGATGAAGGCCTTCACTTTTGGAGGCTGCAAACAAGGACAACAAAACTTGTCCAAATGTAAGGAAAAGATGAGTTAGAAATATATTACAGCGGGCGACCGGTGTCAGTCTGTGACGGGGGTTGGACCACCACAGTTTTCGTGTACAAACCGTCTCCACAAAGCATTGCAGTCATCCAAAGGGTAGGAATGACGGTCGGATTGCATCCCTCTCCCATCGCACCAAAGGCGGATATAAAAACCTTTACCCAACACCCCCCCCCCCCCCCCCCCCACCAACCAACCCCCCACCCCCTCGTCACGGATGGGTGTGGTCTGCGCATAACAAATTAACACACAAACG
>Ga0116231_10002213_pt1 | contig 40688 bp, 34 predicted proteins | sample S1TSphgellanicum_2_FD_89695 | JGI IMG/M metagenome (GOLD analysis project Ga0116231, IMG submission 89695) | Host-associated microbial communities from peat moss isolated from Minnesota, USA - S1T2_Fd - Sphagnum magellanicum MG | ecosystem: Host-associated > Plants > Peat moss > Unclassified...
CCAACGCCCCAAAACTCCAGTGATGTGACCATCACGAGAAAATCAGAGAAAACTCAAAGAAAAAAAAAACCCCCCCCCCCACCCCACCCACCAAAACACCAACCAAACAAAAAAAAAAAAAAAAAAAAAAACAAAACAAAACACATTTTTAATAAATAAGATAAAAATATTTACCTTTTCTTTATCCTTTTTTACCCTAAGCATGAGTATATGATAGTCCGGTTACTTGGACCCTACCCATCTACCCAAAATTATAATTTTTTTTACCCATACCATACCCCAATGGACCAAACAAAAAAAAACCCCTTATCCTTGGGTAAATAAATCAAAAAAATCATATACCCTTCCCTTAGGATATATCAAAAACAATATACCCACACAACATTGGTTTTGTCTAGCATAAAAAGTACATGCTATTTTAAAAATTCATAAGCATGAAGGCCATGAAACAATGGGTAAGGAAATGGGTGAGAAGTAGGCATTTTGAAAGGAGGTGGGCAAGGTAACAAGGTGCAATGGACTTTGAAAAAACATAATGTTCATGAAGGAAATATAATGGTAACTATTGTTGCACATGAAATTAATGGCAAGTAATGTGGCCTTGCTTTAAAGTATCTCCTATTGTCCAACTAGGATCAAACCACCAAATGGGTTGTCCCAATTAGTATTGTGGGCAAGTTGTGAAAATTTGGTGACAAAATTAGGAAAAAATCCCTTGCCACACAAGCTAGCACCGGCATATGAGGTTGAGGTGGCAACTTCAGTGGCTCCCACTAACGTCTCCTTATAGCATTAAGCAATTTATTTCCTTCACATGCTCCAAAGGCTCCATGAGCCTTTTCTCTATGCATACACAAGGATTCACGTAAGGAGCCCTAAAATAATTTTCCTTTATTAGTTCAATGGATTTAACTTTGTGAAGGTGCCAAATGCAAATGCAAATAAATGATGTAATCAATGATGAAGCTATAGAGGATGCCATTGTCACAAATATTCTAAGAAAAATGCAACCAACGATGAATTGGGGAAAATTAAACATAGAACTATTGCTTGAAATGAACTACGAATGTGATGAGGGAGCGTGCATTAGGTCATGATCAAATCTTTGTCAACTATTTTGTAAATAACCTTACTTACTCATACTCACATTTCTTTTATGTTAATTTAAAATGTGACACTCTTCTTTTTTGAAGATTGTTGATATTGTGACTCCGCATGATCTTTTTTTCTTCTAAAGGTAGATGTTACAAACTTTTAAAGACATTCAAGTGTTCAAAAGTGCACCGTTATAATCCGTATGTTGGCATACGAAGTTGCAACAAATGCAATAGATGGATATTATAAAATAATAAAATCCACCATTATAAAAAACATGAAACAATTTGTAGAGCAATTTGAAAGGTCTTCGAAAGTGCCTATTTGCACCAATCTACTAAAATTGTCATTGAGAGACAAATGGAAATGAATGCTCAAAAAGGTTTTCCAAGAATGTTTACTTCCATTGATTGTCTGTATGATCAATGGATGAATTGTCGTATTTCCTAGCAAGGGAAATTTCATAACAAGGATTAAAAAAGGTTTATAGTAGTCCTTACAACAATTACAAGCCAATCACTTTGGATATGGCACGTGTTTTTTGGCCTTCATGGCGCAAATAATGACATAAATGTCTTAGATAGACTCTTGTTTGTAAACAAGGGTGAAAGCACATTAAGGTGTAATACTTTTAGGCACATGTGGAAGTCCATAATTGCCTAAATTAATATTGTGAAAGTAGTGTGAAGGTAGGATACCTTAAATCATAAAAATCATTTACAAATTATCATTCAAAATTTATTATTAAAAAAATTTCAACCCTAGTTTACTCAATGGAGAACTTCAATTTGAAAGATGAGCTTCTTAATTATTACTTTCATTAAATAAAGGACTTAATAAAAAAAACCATAATTCAAAGTACATAAAAAATTTTGGTCATCAAAATCCTTCCAAAAAGTTTTATTTGGTATCAATGTTACCACATCATATTACCATTGAGTTTTTTATTCATTAAAAAACATTATATGAAGGTGCATGGAGTCCATATTCATTGATTATGGATTGTTACAGGTTTTTGGGTATTCTTTTGAAAGTCCATTATGTTATGGTTATTAAAAAACTATCCATGAAATTCATACAACGTGATTATATTATATATATCATTGTAGCGTTGAGTCCTTTTTCATCTTAATCAATTATATTTAATCACATGGCCAATTACAATTTTCAAAATCTTGTAAAAACTACCTTGAAACAACATTTTAGGGATAATGTAGTGTGCTTTCACCCATAATGTGTTATGAGGTTAGTCTTATGACATTAGTTTTGTTGTCAATGGTCACAAATATAAGAGATATTATTTATTGGCATATAATATCTACCTTCCTTAAAGTTGTTTTGTCCAAACTATACATGAACTTGAAGACAAAATGAAGTTTCATTACGTTATGATGCAAAATATATCCACAAGGATGTTGATAAATGCTTTGGGGTGTTACAAGCATGATGGGCCATTATCAAAAACCCATCACACCATTAGGAGATTTAAACAATAAACGATATCCCTATGGCTTGTGTTATAATGTAAAACATGACTGTAGTGGAGGACAAGTCAAGTTTGGGTTTATAAAACATGTTTGGTGAAAGGGGTGCATGTTATTGGGGTACATCAAAAGTTTAATTTTGATGAATTGGTGGAGGGGACTCATGAATTGGAAAATTAACACATTCATTGTGCTACGCCTTCAATTTTATTCAACATTTTTGGAAACTCAAAGTAACATGTGATCTCTGATGTTGTCATTCTTGAAGCTAGCTTTAGCATTCCAAATTTAGCTTTGTTGCAAACATAATATTGTTTTGCCAAATTTGCTCTCAATGTGAACTACAAAGTTGTAACTATTTAAAATAAGAATTGACAGCATTTTGAATTGTGAAAATCCAATTTGGGAGTCAAAAATTATGGGTAGATTAGTGACAAAAAGTTCATAGTTGTTGTCATGGATGCCAATGCCATGAAGTTCATTCATTTGAAATGTTCATTCATGATTTGTAATAAACTTATACCTAACTTTAAGTTTAGTTTCAATTCATTCTTAATTAACTTCTAGTTAAGTTTTAGTTCACTTCCATTTGATTCATAATTCATTTGTTAATTAATAACTAATTCACTTCTAATTAACTCCTAGTTCATTTTTTGTTCATTTCCAATCAATCTTTAATTCAATTTCAGTTCATTTCTAGTTAACTTTTAATTCACTTTTAATAACTTAAATTCACTTTTAGTTAAGTTTAGGTTCACTTTTAATTAAATTATAATTCATTCTTAATTGAATTTTAGTTCATTTTTAGTTGAGTTTTAGTTCATTCATAGTTCACACATGGGTGTACATGGGTCACATGTTGATTAGAAGCTTCTTGAGAAACTTTTTTGAGCTAGGTGCCCATGGGGTATAAATAAAAATAGAATTCCTCATTACCTTTAATCTATTCAACACCAATTTTGGGTACATTTTTTAGTCATAGCCTTGTTTTGTTTCTTCTTTGCAATAAAATCTTCTTGGATTATTGTTGGCATTTATCATGTTCTTGATCCTGTTTTTCTTGTTTCATGAATTATGCCTACCTTTGTTTTCATTTTGGTTAAAAAATCTTGTACTCTTAGTTGTTTTTGTGTCTGTGACCATTGTTATGTCTTTGTGTAGGCTCATTTCTAGATCCATTTTTGGCCATTTTGGCCTAATTATGTTTCAAATTATGTTGTGGTTGAACTAGGCATATCACCATATGAAAGTCAAGAAGTATATTCATTTAGTTTCATTTGGATATGTTTAAAAGTGAGGAAGTTGTGGCTAGTTTTATGTTGGGGTACTTGTGATAGTTTTGTGCAACTTTTGTGTTGACCCCATGTTGTGTTCATAAGCTCATTTCAAGTCAATTTTGATTAAATTATTTCATGAGATGAATTACAAAATTTTAATACACGCACATGAAAAACTAACATTTTTGTGTTCGTATTGTTTGATAATCTAAATGGAAAGTTGAAAGAATTTTTTTGTTAAGGGTCTAAAGATATGGATTTGCACAAATGGTATGCATGAAATTGAAACAAGTGTGCATGGGTCAAACATGATTGGGGTAACCCCTTTGAAACACTAAAGACTCATTCCTAGGACTTTCAAATTCATCTTTTTCTTCACTTTTTTTATGACCTATCTTAGTTTTCCCCTTTTTTTCATATCAAATAAAATAATTTTGTTCCAAATTATATATAGGCATCTAAAATATATATATATTTCACTTATGAAAATAAAAATAGTAAAATTTATCCAATGTGGGCCATGTTTTATCAATGGCCCAAAATTCCCAAAAAATTCATTTTTTGAAACGTTTTACATTGTAATAAGGCACTTGGTTTTTGTCACATTCATACATTTTATGTACATTAGTATTTAAGGTGTTTGTGATAAGAATCTTTAATCAAAAAAATTGTTTAGACATTCCTTATGAGTCTTTGAACTTTTTTTTTTCTAGGAAATAAAGTCCAAGATTTTTTTCCAAGACTTGGTAGGAATTCTAAAACTTGTTCAAATTTGACATGTTATGCATAAAATAATATCTATCCATGAAGAAAATTAAACTTTTAACATGAATGTGCCATTAACTTACAACATATTTCAATGAGAGGTCCATTTGATAAAAGGAAACAGTCCTTTTTGGTACCCCAACCATCTTTTGACCCACATGAAGTGAACTTAAATTAAAATAACAATTAGCATGAACCAAAATGAATGAACATGAAACAAATTCACAAAACAAATGAATGTGAAGGAAATTCACATATCAAATGGGCATGAAACAAATTCAGAAAATAAATGAACATGAAATAAGTAATTGCAAGACGCACATTTAAAGCCCTTTAATATATCTAAAATTTCCATTTCCTTTTTGTTTCAAAATTTTACAGCTTCAAAACAAAAATTCTTTTTTGATTGTTTAAAATAAAAAAACTAAAGCATTTTTAAGCGAACTACAAGACCATAACTCTGCAACAAAATTGAATTCAACCAAATTCAAAGACTAGTTAATACATCTACAAATGGGAATCATTCAAATTCAATGCTCCATGAAAATCTTTTGCTACCATGCGGTTGCCTCCATCAAAGCCATGAAATTTGTTGCCAATGCTAGGAGGAGCTTGGGAGCTCCCTTTTGCTTAAAAATACCTATTTGAGGCTATTACAACCTAATCAAGGAAACCTAAATCATCTTTAATCGAGGAATCAACTATAATATTTGGCACATCATTTTGCCAAGTTAGGGGAAATGCACTACTATCGAATGTGAAGTGGTTTTTATCAAACTAATGGGAACCTAAATTACAAGATTCCAATTGTGTCCCAAGGAATGCACTTTACATGTCTGTGTGAATGGATGGGGCTATTGTGCACAATAAATCTAAGCTTGTAACAAGGGGAGGAGGGTGAAATTAATTATGGCATTATATTGTAATGAATCAACATTTTCAATCTTGGTGCATTGAAAGGGGAGTGGATTTTTTTTATAATGTTTGCTCTTGCACAATCTTTGTTCCACACCTATAGACTCCATTAGTGCTTTTGGTGTTTTTTCCACTTGTTTTCTTATAGCATCAACTCCATTAAATGTAGCCAATCTCTTACAAAGTTTGCCCAATTCTTCATTTTTGCGTAACTATAAATATACCCTTGCATCTAATGGCTTTAGTTGTGATTCATTTAAAGAAAATAACATCACTGTAGATTGGTCCAAAAAACTTCAAATTTGGAGCCCGTGGTTTCAACCATGTTGTTTGTAGCCTTGGCATTATGCTTTCACGGCCTTTTACAATGTGATCCATCTCTTTCACTCCATGCGATCCTTGCGACCACATGATGCTTCTTTTAACCATGATTTCAATCATCCCATCATCATTTATTGTTAGTTTGAACTGCAATGGTTGCTTCATTTTGTCTTGGTCAAAATTGATTGCTAAAGTTGATGCGGCCTTCCTTTTCATGTTTATGGGCATCATAGACATCTTTCAAACCTCCTTGTGAATTTCAACCCACCGCGACACCTCTCACAACAAGACCCAACAATGGAAATATGCAAAAATATGTTTCTCAAGGTGCTTATGCTTGTAAAGCTCACATGCCTTGTTTTCCATGTCCTATCAAGTCATTTCACTCAAATTCAAGGCCACCACTTGTCCATAAACATTGCAAAACTTTGTAACATCATGTTTCATTTCTCCCCACTTGCTTTTGAGGTTCCTAGCAAGGCAATATCCTCCCCAACAAGGCCAATTGTCATTGTAATGGCTCGCAATCCACTCCTAAAATGTCGTATTTTAAAGCATTATTCAAACAATATTGGGACCTTCTGACACACTCTTAAAGATTATAGGATCTATGTCTTCTCATCATGCACATAGTTCTTTTCCTTCACAAACTTGTCACAAAACCATTTTGTCTCTACAACAAAACTTGTGGTGTCCCAACATCCACCACATAATAGCCAACCTAACCACTCCCACATGAAAAACAATGAAAACCAAAAGAAATTAAGATTCAAAACATTTTAGAATGTGAATTTGGAGGATAAAAAGAATTTCAAATGTGGTGAGTGGACTAAAAATTTTAACAACTTGGAGCTAACCATTATAATTGTGGGGATTGCACCATTAGGATAACTTTTTGAGCCCATTTATTGCCTTGGCTACGATTTTCATGTTAATGGGGGCGATTTGGTGAGCGATAATAGATGTTCTTACACTAAAATAAAATCCAATGACTTTTTACAATGGAGTATAACATTCACATAGCAAAAATATTTGCAAAACAAGGAAAGCTAATACCGCATGTTTGTTAATAAAAGGGGTGAGTTCTTTTTTAAACAGTGAAAAAAAACTACATTGAATTTAAGGACTAAATTTTTTAAATAAAATCCAAATTTAACCAAATTTGAATTCCATCTTTTTTTTGTTTCTAAATTGCCTTCACTTGATCATTGTTGTGTGTATTGCAACTATAAATGTTTTCAAATTTCATGCAATTTAATATTGAATTATAACATTTTGTACTCATTTTTAATAAGAATTTCATTATTTTGTGGATAAAAATGTTTAGAGATTAAAAGAGTCATTGAGAGATAAAAGAAGGGCCCAAAAGGGATCATTTCACAATTATTTCAAATGTGAAATTGAATTTTGGGCTTGTAAAAATAAAGCTAATATAAATTATCCAATATAATTAGTAAAGCAAATGATTTGAAAAATTGGATAGCCTTAATGATCATTGAAGATAAATTTAGACAGTCTTCACAGATGAAAGCCGGAAATTAAAAAAGGAGCTAAGTAGTGTGTGGACAGTCCTTTAAAACTATTTTTTGAAAATTTGAAATCATCATGGGAACACTATATGTCAAAAAAAAAAAAAAAATTGAAAAAAATTCTTATATTTTCAAAGTTGCAACTATAAAATTTTCATGAAAATTCACCGTGTTTCAAGAGTCATTTTATATGTTTAATATGCTCAAGAAAAGCATGTGGACATGCGATTTTTTTAATCAAAAGTTTTTTTCCTTTATTAAATGTTCACCAAATTGTTTCAATTTTTTTGTGAACTTTAATACGTTCCACAAGAAAGGATCCATGTGTTCAAAACATTCCAAAATATATATATATATATATATATATACATTTTTAGATTTTAATACTTGAATGTCCTTTTACATTATTATAGTTTTAAATTTGTAATCATGGTTCAAAATAAATTTATAGATTTGACTATAAAAAAAAGATTGATGCAAAACAAATTGAGTTTTTATCATGTTATATGTCATATTTGGCTTCAAATTTGATATTTAGTTTTAAAAACTATGTGAAAAATGTAGTACAAACCAATAGAAAACTATCATGTGGAAAATACAATCCTTAGAAAGGACTTTAACCTTGGCCCAACTAGTTTATTTTTTCATGCTTTCACTTTGACATTATTGTCCACTTTTCATCACTACCTAACAATTTGTTTTTCTAGTGAAAAATAAACAAATTTCGATGCATTTTTTTAAACTTATAAGAGATTATTAAAAATATGTTTTTTTTTCGCCATATTTTCTTCACTTGGCTAAACAAGAAAACTAATTTTAGTTGCATCAAATGGCTCATGTTGCCAAAGAATTTTATTCTTTGGTAAAATATCATTTTATATCCACCATGTCATAGACAATTGGCCCCCATTAATGCATAATCACAAATATCGATGTTAAAAAATCCACAACGTGAACCCCCTTATCACCCAATAATTAATACTAGCTTTTAGGTAACATATACAATATACATTTATTTTTCTTGAATATAAGGTATTTATTATTAATGGGTGCAAATACGTAGATAAGAGCCAATGAGATTACTTTACAAAAAAACTATGAGTCTTTTTTATCGTTTTTTCATTTTTTCATATGAAAGAATTTTTGAATGAAATCTTTTGCAACTTGTTATTAAAAATACATATAGTTGCCTCAATAGATCACGTGCTTTGTGTTAATCATTGTTGAATAAATACAAATTTTTCAAAGTGTGTAAATTTTGCCAAATTATGTGTTTCATCTTGAAAATTTATCATAATTTTGAATCATACCAAAATATGCTAACTATATAAATATATATTTCTTACATCATAATCTACAACTTTGTTTTGTATATCATGCACATTACACCCCATTTCCATGTGGTAGATGACTTTTGAAAATTTAAACATTTGAAAAATACTTTGAATTTTTAAAATTTTGAAATTCAATATCTTTTAAATTGTGAGTTTTTTTGAACTTGAGTAATAGGTTACTATCATCTAAATTTTTTTACCATCAAAATTATGTTATTATAATAGTTTTTTGTAAAATTAACCACAATCTAACACAACATTTATTCAAGTTCAAATGCCCTTTTTTAAACCAAAATCCAAAATTTAATTTAATGAATTTTTAATTTGAATTCCTCAACATTCATATTAGTCACGTAACATAACTTGGAATGATTAACATAACTTTAAAATGTCAAGAAAAAAACATATGTCAAAAAAGTTCATAGTTTTCACCACTATCCAACATGGTTTTTGGTTCCTATCTCTTTACTTGCACCTTGACATAACAAGGTTGAACTTTGGGCCACTAGTGCCTTGGCACATTGCACAAGTTTAATCAAAAGTGTTCAATATACTCATTTATTAACCATTAGCATTTTCTATAAATTTTTTTTGATTGTCTATAGTTATTATTGAATTAGTTTTGGATCTATAAGCTTTAATATGAGAGTATCCAAAGTTCAAACACATTGTCATGTCAAGACTTAAAAGTTAGAACTATCATTTGGATTATGGATATGTTGAGCATTGTATGGCCCCATAATCCATTAAAATTTATAGTTGTCAAACTTTCAACTTTCAAGGTCCAAGAAAGGTAATGAGTATGGATTGGCCTTTATTGTTTATCATTGGAAACTCAAATGTTAAGATTAAGTTTGCAGTGGTTACGTTAAAATGCTTAAGGTTGATTAAATGTGCAATAGTTACACATGAATTACAAATTGCAACTTGCATTGTAATATGCAATTACATGTTTTCTTGTCTATCAAAATTTAATAATTGTTTTCCATATGTTTTATATGCATTTTCACTTCTAACTTCTAAGCTACTGAACTATTCATGCTTGCAAACATCAAATCCTGTATTTTGAAATTTTTATGAGTTCACACAATGTTCAAAGTGTTTGCTCTTGTTTGTTATTTTTCTTTTGTTCCTAAGTCAATTTTTTGTGGAACCAACAATGGTCTCAATAGACAAACCTTTGAGAATGGAGTAAGCACAAGTTTAGAAATGCCTTTCCCAAGTTTAGTTGTGAAACTCCGCATGGTGTTTTAGTGTTTGTAACTAGTTGTGAAAACACAAAGGTAGGATCCAACTTAGTTGAAAAGTTGTTTCCTCCTCACATATATTCTAATATCCTTACTAATGGAACAATGGTTGTATATTTAGATCAACCTAGTTCACTAAGTCCAAGTGCTTTGAATAATGATCAAATTGTTGTTTTCAATGATTTTCGTTCAAAACCAAGTCTTGACAATGATGAAGTTGTCAAGAGAGTGGCAAAGAAAAGAAAGGTTTCTTATCAAACAACTAAAAAATTTCAGTCTAACTAAGCTATGTACTTGCCATGGGTTGAATGTGTGAAAAAGGAAGATGGTTTAGTTGATTTTGCTAAGTGTTAGGTTTACAATATCATTGACAAGTGAGAATAAATCCTAATGCCAAAATGGGATACACATAAAAAACATGGTGGACAACCTCATGCAAAAAGAAACATGTGGAATGGGAGAAAAAAAGGGGAATGGTATGTTGATAAGAAATGTCGGCACTTGATAAATGAACATAAATATATTTTTTAGTTCAATCCTATCTCAATTTAAAACCAAGTCACATGTCTCAAGGGGAAACAAGCTTGTAAGAAGCAACAAATGGGGACTATTTTCCATCTCCTATAACAAGGGAGGCCCATGTTGGAGTATATAAGCACTGAAAGAACTTTCACTTTCTTGAGTGTCCCAAAGACTCCTAAACATCATTAAAGTGACTATGTGGGATGGATCATGGCGGAACACATGTACAAGCAAATTTTGTTGAAAGTAATGACAACAATTCAAACTTGAAGGTATTTATTAGTAACATGCAATGAAGTCACGATAATTGACAATGCATCATGGATATCAATGCATGCATATGTTGTTGAAAATTGGAGCCATGTACCAATCTTGATATCTTTGGACCGTGTATTAGAAGGAGAAAATTCCAAAAACCTCATAAAAATCATCATGGTTGTAGTGTGCAATGGTGGCGGATTGGGCAAAGAAGACATCACCAACTGCCTTTTGTGATTTGGAGCTGGTAAATTTGCTTGCAACCATGTCTACAATGTGTGTTAGTTAGCAATGTTTACATTTGTTATGATTTGTTGTGCAAGTTTTTTAGCGAATATTAATTTGTGTCACCATGTGTAAATGGAATCAATGTTTTCCATGGAGCAAGGATTGGAATTGTTAAACAATTACAAAGTTCTTGGAGTCCACAACTTGATAGAATTCATTGCATGGTAAGTACCAATGTATATTTTTTAATTTTGTAATGTAGACAATGAAGTTACAACCATCCATGCAATTTTTTTTCTCTAAATCTACCATTACACTTGTAGAAAAATAAAATTATCATTTATGTGTTTTTGAGTACACATGACAATGTGTTGTAAAACTATGGAAAATTATTGTTTTTTTCTTCTCAAAATTTGTCTGATGTGCATGATTTATTTTTTAAAACATCATGTCTATAGGTCAATACCATATTTTTCAGTTTTCTAAAAATAAAAATTTGCAAAAAAAACAAGTATGGTGCATCATACAAATTTTTCACTACATTGTAGAAAGTGGTAAAAAAAATTTTCTTTGCATTGAGATGTGATGTTGTTAGTGAGATGTTGAATATGGTAGGTGCATAAGACAAATTTAGCAGTATAAACACTAAGCCATCTTCCATTCATGTTTTCCATAGAAGATATGTTGTAATCAATCTATAATTATTTTTCACATTCACCCAAATGCCACAAGTGGAGTTCATGAAATTAACTAAGTTGGTGCAAATTAAAGGCTTAAAGATCTTTAAAAATATAAAGACGTGATGGCTTTCCATTTTGTCTCTTGTTGTGATAATCATGAATGAGTATTGAACATTACTTGTTAAGATGCAACAAGATTCTTCAACATTAGCCATTGTAAAAACCAACTTTGACCACTTCACTGATGTCCACATTTTGCTAGGATTGGCATGTTTCTTACCCATGTTTAGATCAATGCACAACCTCATGCAATTTGCACAAAAATATGATGTTTTTGTACATGATTATCTTGTTTCAATTAAAATTTGTTAAGCTGATGTGTAATATGCAATATACTAAGATCCAACAACAACATACACACACGATCAATTTTGGGATTTTAGAACACTTATTCAGGTGTGGCATGATGCCATTCCCATGAAATGGGTGACTAATCCTTTAGATATCAACTCAAATGGAAGAAAATATTTGTGTTTTGAACCAACTTTTGATCACAACATTTGAGTTGTTCATTGCAACCCAATAATGAAGATGTCAAGTCCCATAACAAAAGAAATCTACATTGTAATTATTGATGGGATCAAAATTTAGCAACTAATGAGCTTCCTACTATAGTTGTTGCAAAGACCAAAATGTGAAAGCACGTAGGTTTCATCATATTTTGCAATTTATATTTTTTTGATGTTTGGTTTTGATTTCAATGTTATTTGTAATATGTGTAGATGTAATTTCATTATTGGTGGTAGAACTTTCTTCATGATTTCCAACATCACACATTATGGATGCATTCAACATGGTCTATTTACAATATTGGTTGGATTTGTAATTCAAAACAAACTTTGTTCGTTATTTTGTTGTTGCAACCCTAACCTTGGGCTCGCGACCAAAGCAAGGACTTTCAAAGGTGCAGGCCAAGAGTGAAGCCTAGTAGTCACATTTCATGTTTTTGGAAGTGTAGAAGGGTGTGAGGGAATGAACCCACACACTCTCAAGTGGGCTCCCACTTTGGGAATAGAGTCCCAATGGACTTTCAAATTTTCAGAAAGTGATTGCAGGGGTGAAAACTCAGTAGATTGAAAAATTCCTTACACCATTGAAAAGATCTTGAAACATAGATGTCTAAAATGGGCTTGCACATCCCATTTGAGTATTTAAAACACAACTTATGGTCGAAATAAAGGTTGGGAGTCAAAGTGTTAATTTAACTCCCAACCACTAAAAGTTAAGAATCACCCTGATTTACTTGTGTTCAAGTGGTATGCCACATATCTTTGGAAAGCTCTCCACAAGAAATACAACTTTGTTTCAAACCTTACCTCAATTAGAGGTTTGCACAAAAAGTTATGAGCTTCCAAAGTCAAGGGAGGTCCAATTTCGGGAATTTCGGGACTCCCATGACTTTTTAGGACAAAATGACATTTGGATGTAACCCTCCTAGTTAATCACAAAGAATACTATAAGGGGGAAGGTGGTGGTTTTTCCCAAGTTTGGGTCGTGATGAGTCTTATGAGTTCGTGTGTGCATGTGGTTCGTCCATGCACCAAAAGTGCTTCAATTATGCATTAACCAACTTGTTGTTTGGTTTGTGCAGGTCTATGTGAATAATTGACCCACTCGTCATTCGTCTTAATCCCCATCCTGGAGCTCAAGCACACCTTTTTACTCCCTCAAGTGCTCCGAGTTAGGGATCATATCCCCACTCCTTCTTTTTTTGTTGTTTTCACCTTCATACTCCCATTTGAATCTTTCGAAAAGTTTGGGGGTGCATCATCTTGTGGTAATGAAAGAGAAATATGGGTATTCCAAGCAATTATCTATGCATAATTCTAAGCCAATTTTTGAGTTGGACCCAATCCTGTCATTAACTACATTAGCCATGCAACCTAGTTTGTTCAAGTTAACAATGCAATCCAATGCAACTACTGTGCTACAAAAGCCTTTTCAAATTAATCCAATGACTAGGATGTGACGAATGATTGACGACAACTTTCACTTGTGGTCATTTGTGATACTAGTTATCAAAATTTCGAAAAGTTGCAAAAATGGCAATTGTTACCATCTTGTATTTGTACAAGATGAGCACACATTTAATACTTTGAGTTTCATGAAAACAAAATTGCACAATCAATTGATTGAACATTTGCCACTTGTAGTTGACGTGAAATGCCAAGTTTTTCATGACCTCCAAACCTTCCCTTATGATGCTGCATACAACTTTTGAAAGGTTGATGGAGAGTGACAATGTGATAATTAAAATAATGACATTCAATAATAGTTTTGAAACCATTGTTGAACAATTAACATGTTTCCTTTCAAACTTGATATTGTGAAAGTATGAGTAGTAGCATTGAGGGAATTTGTATTTTAGTGATCTAGAACAATTGTGTGATAAAATTGGTTTCTATATATATTTTTTGTTTGATCATAAGATGTCATATGCTCAAGCATTAGATTTTGGTTGAATTGAAGGAACTAGCAAGCTTGGTGGTTAAATAACATTAGGATTAAGGTCTAAACTTGGTAATGTGAGTTGCTTGAAACATCACGTAAGACCAGAAAATTATAATTGTCAAGACTTTGCATGCATGCAATTATTTCATTAGAACTTAGAAGGGACACTAGCAAATAAACATAATTTTCAGTGACCCCATCAATTGTTAGTTTCATTACGAGTTAAAATTATTCAATTAAATGTATATGTAACCAAATTTCATTTAAAAAAATGCTCATTATTCTACAAGTAACCGGAATTTCGATGTGTTTGTCCATTCTTTAGCCAACTAATTTCACTCTACTCCTTTTTTGTTTTAGCCAATAAATCCTTAGTCCCACAAAAACAAAGGCCACCCAGTATTCTATTTTAACATAAAGGAGTTGTTTAGTATAAAGGACAACTCCTTTATGTTTAAAAAGAATAGCCAACAGTCCCGGGCTTTACCCTACATAAAATAGACTGCATCCAAGGTAGGACCAGAAATCATTTTTTTTTAGTGTGAAATGGGCCGGGAGATAACCAGAAATCATTTTTAAAAGTGTGAAATGGGCTGGCAGGCTTAAGCGGTAGCTTTACTCTCCAAAAAACAAATCGGGTCGGGCCTAGGTGACCCGGTGACGAGACGGGTTCTATGCCTTGTTTTGCGAGGAGTGGCCAATGACCGACAACAAATACCCAACGAAACGCCGGGCACCGTCTCTCTCTCTCTCTCGGCAACAAGAACCAGCGATCATCATTTGCCGCTGCACGCTTTGTGTTTTTTCTCACGCGAGGAGACCGGGCCCCTCTGATCTTGAGTCGGAATGGGCTGATTTCTTTAATTGTGAGGCTGTGAACGAGAGGATATGTTGTCAAAACATCCTCATCTGTCTTCTTCTGGCAAGAAACGGGACGGAAATTGAGGAAGGAGAGACTTTGATAGAGGGATCAGAAGGGATTGAAGTTCTCTAGGGTGCGTTGAAGAAAGCTCACAACCCTGGACAGTTCCTCTTCTATTGGCAAACAAAATTGTGTGGGAACAGTGTGTGAGAGGACGTTTCTTTGTTGAAGATGGGAGGTGGAACTATGTGGAAGAACGTTGCGCGAGTAGTCGGAGTTGCTGCTGCTCCAACCATAGCGGTGTCGAATGCTGCGTTCTGCAGCGCTTGTACCGCCACACCTTCGCTTCAAGCGCCTTCTTCGGCCTCGGTTCGTGCGACTTCGTGCACGTGCCAGCAGGCGACGGCAATCCAGCATCGCAACTCTTTTGGCCGGGGGAAGCCCGTCTCTTGGGAGATTGATGACTGGGAGTTTGCCGGCGACGAAGAGAAGGATTACTATGTGTTCGGGACTCCTCCCTCCATCACGGAAGTCGAGGAAGCTACTGCGGATCTGCGGAGCGCTCTTCGCTTGTAAGTTCCCTCCCTCGTCCTTGTCCGGGACCACGCCCGGCTTCAATTGGTTCTTCTCCTGCAACTGAGATGATGGAAGAATGATCTGAATGGAGAAGCTTGTATGTGGAGCTTGTTTTGTCCCTTGCCGTTGACCTTGTCGGTTGGGATGGGCATGGCAGAGGCATGGTTGCAGCTCCTGCGGGGCCCAGAGTTGAGAGACCTCCATCGCCCTTATCTTCTGTCATTGAAATCGCTGAAGTGTCATCTGTAACTGCGGTTGGGGATGAGGAGGGGGAGACAAGCTCTGCGCTGATGCCGTTGCAGCCTGATTGGATGGAGCCTCCGGAGTCTCTGGAGCTAACAACCACAGTTGCCAGGGAAGAGACAACAGGTGCTCCCAGCAGTGCAATGCTGGAGGCTTTTTACCAGTTCCAACACAACCCACAGATTCAGGTACAGTGCTAGCTAAAGTGCTTTGTGAAGAATGTAGAGATAGATTTGCTAGGAAGGATCCTGTTGCGAATGGCAAGAAGAAATAGCAAAGTTGGATCCTGGATGCTGGTGCAAATTGCAAGAAGAAATAGCAGAGATGGATCCTGGATGCTCTTGTTTTGACAATACAGGGGAATTGTTATGGAGTGCTATCTATGACACATGTGTGTGGCTTGATGTGCTGGGTTTGGAAATGTGTGTAGGGATTGGTGCTCTCATTGGCAACTGACAAGACAGTGTGGGAGGCAGTGCTGGCTAATCAGAAGATTCAGGAGTTCAGGCATGTGCTTCTTGAAGTTGAAGGTACTTCATCCATCTCCCTGCTAGAAAATTCTCCCAGTTGACCTGAGATCTTAAGAGGTCAATCAGCTGTTCCACAAAATCTGACACAATTTATCAACCATTGAACACTTTCTCTCTCTTCACTGCAGGTACTACTACTCCTGCAGCTGGTTCTGCCAGTTCAGAAACAACTCAGTCAAGCAAGAGTTCCAACATATTCTCGAGGCTGTACTGGAGCACAAAGACAGCTTTTGACAATTTCATAAAACAATTCCAGGATTTCATGTCTAGTCTGTTTGAAACAGCAGCTGACAAGAATTTTGTATCCAGTAATGAGAAGGGGAACACGGTATTTGAGTGGTCAGTGAAGGCATGCATGATGCTTGCAGTGGTGGTTTTGGCCATTGTGGTGTTCAAGAGGTCAGCTGTAGTTCGCCGTGGGTGAGTGATCCAAGTTTAGTATTTGCCGAATAAAACTCTGGAAGTACATATTGTAGAGAACTGGCAGTCCAGGGTTTGCTACAACACTAGCATGTTGCTAAGCTCTCCTGGCAATATACCATGTGATCATGATGTTGATGCACAAATTTGTATTTTCTGTATACAGCACCCCCTTTGTATCTTCATATATCTCCTCATCTGCAGTTCCCAGTGCTGTGAGGCCTAACCCTAAACATGCTCCATGGTGGATGACTTCGTTTGTTGCTGTTACTCAGACTCTCAAGCAGAAACTGTGTTGATGCCCTCTTCTCCATGGATGGAATGGATCAGACCCAGTACATCAAGTGCATTTCCCTCTGAATAAGGGCTTCCTCCACCTAGACCATTTTGTGGTAAGTAAGGCAGTGCCATGAGAGATCTGCCTTGTTGAAGGTAACCTTGATGAATCACCCATAAGCCAACAGTGTCACTGAGCTTGGCCCAGTTTGTGGCCCTGGTCAGCAAGTCCAGATTCTCTCACAAAAGGTGTCAACGGTTGTACCAGCAATCATAAGGGCGTTTCATGCATAGATGGTTGCAGTGTGACCCACACTGGATGCTTTTATAGTTTTCAGTATTGTGAGGTCTGACTTCTTGTGGTGTACAGAAATTGCAAGGTCGGGTTAATTGGTGTCTCTCCAGACTAGATTTTGCCCTCACAGGAGATTGCCTTCAACTTGGTTAATCTGTCTGCATATGCTGACATGTCTGTCTGGCAATCTCTCAGATGTTACAGGACTATTGCTCATGGATAATTGTCTCTCTTTCTCGCTGCTGTTTCTTCAGCTCCCGCCCAGTGATAGATACCCCACGAAAGAGAAAAATACAGAAGTTGCACAAACACGCAAGCTTCATCTCAAGCTTCTCTTAGAGAGCGCCAAACCCTAATTCCACGTCTCAAAACGAGGTCCGTTTCCATGGGCCAAAGTCGTGTGGCCAAAGCACGGAGAGAAAAAAATCCAGTGCCAGTACCTAATTCCACGTCTCAAAACAAGGTTCGGTTGCATGTGGTAACCTTCAGGAGTAGTGAATTGGTCAGGTAACTGGCAAAAGGTAAAAAAATCACGCCTAAGATATTTCCAGTAACTAACAACTGGATGTAACCTTTGGATGAAACCTACCATCCGGAGGTTCAAGAGTGACGACATGACCCTCTTCTTAATGGATGAAAACCCATGTATGCCTCTCATGCATGGATGAAAAATCATGTAACCCACCTCTCAATGGATGAAAAATCATATACTGACGTCCTGTCCAGATGATGAATGTATAGTAAAGGAAGGGCGGCAGGTTATGCTTGGTGAATGGTGATTGGACGATGACTGGAGGAGGACAAATCAGACGGTCCAGGACGTCTGAACGGTAGGTTATGGTCCAAAGCACAGAGACACAACTTTCTGCTAAATTACAAAATAATTGATATTAGAAAACAACTTTGAAACTTTGTTAAAATTTTATCTTTTAAATAAAAGATATGTTGTAAATTATATATATATATATATATACCAAGGATATTTGATAAACATCTATTAATGTGGAAAAAAGATCTAAATTTTTTATCAATTTGTATTTTATTTGACATTAGATTAGGAAATAAAATTGACTCAATTAAATAGTTTTCAAGTATTTAAATGGGAATTTGTTTGATTGTTTGCCATGAAGAAGTATTGAGCAAAACCAATTTTCAATTACAAAATGCACAATTATGCAACTCCAATTCCTTCGAATTTTTTCCCCTAATGTTTTAGGATGAACTGCCCATATCATCAAACGTGTACTTATTGTTGACATTTTCTTATATTTTCTTAATCCCTTAACCAAATTGAGCATTTTTTTTTTTTTGGGGTGTCATTGGACTTGCAAAATTTAAGGATTACAAATGTTCTTTGAGTATTAAATGTAAAAGAGCATCATAGAAAATACAAGGAAAATGATGAGTGATAATTTGTTTTCAAAAATTTGACAAAAAAAAGCTCTAGATTTCTCTCTATCTCTCTTTAGTTCCAAACTCATGTTTTGCTCTCTTGAGTTCTAAACACATGTTTTGCTCTCTTGAGTTCTAAACTCATGTTTTGCTCTCTTGAGTTCTAAACTCATGTTTTGCTCATATTTTTAGTTTATTTTGAGTGATTTAAAACCTGATGATGAGTGCACCAACCAAGGCTTTTTACAAAAGTTCTTTGCATTCAAAAGATGCAATGATCAAAAAAATTTAAGCTTGAAATTTTAGTCTGTTTTTAACTAACTCATCATTGATGAACAATGAATCCCATTACACTAAACATCTGATATCTTTTCCATTCCTTTACCAAATTGATTGAGCAATTTTAACGAGACGTTAGAAGCACTAGCTCTCATATCTTCCCCCATTGCTTTATCAAATCGAGCAATGTTGGAAGCCCCTAGATGAAGGGTTACAAATATTTCTTTGAGCTTCAGAAGCACAGGAGCAATGTGTGAGGAGGATTCGACTTCCCTTGACTTCTTAAAGGTTTTGTTCACAAGCCCTACCTACATGTAGGGTAAATCCCAAGGCCACAAGCTTTAAATTTACGTTTCAAAAGAAACATTTTTAAGCAAATAGTAAATTGTGCCCCAAGAAAGGTTTTGGAAGAAAAAAAGCACAGCCCCGGGCCCTTTCGCCAATATGGATGAAAAGACAAGTGAATGGATGATACATATATCCATGTAGAACTCTAAATATACCCCCTCGCAGATGAAAACTAAATGAAAGGCGCGGTTTGGATGAAACAAATTGGGCGGTTGAATGAAACCTCCTTCGGCGGAGCGAGGCGAAGCGAACAAGCGCGCTAGCGAGACTCTGCGAGAGAGAGAGCGAGAGAGAGAGAGTGAGGGAATTTGACGCAGGAGAATTTGGCGATGGCGGAGGAGGTTGGGGAGTTTTACGTCCGGTACTATGTCGGGCACAAGGGGAAGTTTGGGCATGAGTTTTTGGAGTTTGAGTTTAGGCCGGATGGGAAGCTAAGGTACGCCAATAACTCCAACTACAAGAACGACACCATGATCCGGAAGGAGGTTTTCCTCACCCAGGCTGCGCTTCGCGAGTGTCGTCGCATCATCTCTGATAGCGAGGTAGGTTTTATGGCTTCTCCCTTTTGTCTGTTTCTTACGTTTGAGTCATGGCTCTGTGTGTGTATAGCGCGCCCGCCTGGGAGTTCCTTTGTATGGGCTTTTAGGGTTAGGTCGTTCTGGGTCGTGTTTGATAAATCAAACAAAAAAAAAAAGCAAGTACTTCTGAGTTTGTATGAGGAAGATGAATAGTTTTCTGACATGTTTTTGGAGGATATCGTGGAATGCACAATGTGTTTCTTTCTTTTGTTTGTTTGTTTCTATTACCTGATTCAGGGAGGTCAGTTTCTGTGTAGATATTGAAGGAAGATGACAACAACTGGCCCGAACCAGATAGGATTGGGCGGCAAGAGCTGGAGATAGTCATGGGCAATGATCACATCTCTTTCACCACATCCAAGATTGGTTCCTTGCTTGACGTCCAGAGTAGCAAAGATCCTGAAGGACTTCGGATATTCTACTACCTTGTTCAGGTAGGTCTTCTTTCTTGTGATCTTGATTATTATTATTACTATTTAATTTTTTTGTGGATGTTCAGCTTGAAAACCGGCTCTTCATATTGTGCACTTGGGAATAGTGAACAAATATTGTATGAAGGTCTAACCCTAACCCTAATTCTTCCTTTAATGCTTTGTTTGTTTTTCTTGCAGGACCTTAAATGCTTTGTGTTTTCTCTTATTGGTCTTCACTTCAAGATCAAACCGATCTAAAAATGCAAGTTCTCTTTGTCAGTGAGGATACTCTAAGCTGTTTCAGAACTTCTGTTTTTGGCTGGCTTCTTACACAATGTGGAGAGGACAGATCATGTGAGGGGACTTCTGTCATGCATTTGCCTCCAACTTTTTTTGTTATTGGACCCATAGGGGACAATGTGTACCATTTAGTTTGGGGTGCTGACAAACTGGCACAAGTGCAGTGGTTCATGGAAATTCTGCATGTCATTCTGTGAGTAGGTCTGAATAGAATTTATTACGGAGTCACACTGGATCAAAACAGCTGTATATGGTCTTGAACATTGATTTGTTATATCTTCATGTGAATGCTCATTGCTTTCCATGTTAATAGCAAACTAGCATGCCATACTTGACTGGGGAAATTCCGGTTGTCATCATGAAATTCCATGGGTGCTTTTGACTCTTGTTCTTGAATTTAGCACAACTTTCAGTCTATGAAGTGCTGCACCTTACAGACATAACTGCCAGGTCCTTTGGTGTGTTATTCTTTCTGAAAGGCTTCCTGTATGTCTCTTCACCCTCTTTTAAAGCTCTCAATTACCATGAGGTACCATTGATCAAAACTTTCTTTCTCAAGCTCCTCATCTGTAAAGGAAAAGTCTCACATCTTAATTACAGCTGTATCAGGAGTGCTGTTATTGATTATGAGGGTTTTAGTTCCCAATCAGGCATGTGGAAGTTTTGAGCACTAAGATTGGAAGCTGAATTCGAGTGGATTTGAGTTTCTCAAGCATGGTCCAAATTGGAGAGAGAGATTGTTGACATGGAGATCTGAGGGATAGTGGCTACCCCCATGGCAATGCTGCAAGGTGACTCTGTGAAGGGGGAGGACAAGTGGCTGCACCAATCATTGTCACTGCCCTCCTGGCAACATTGGACCTTGTGGAGATTAACATGGGTGCACAGCCTTGTGATGCACAGTGAAGTCTCATTGTGATGTATTGTCCACCATACAAGGGTCAACTTGATGAGTTCATGGCCTCCAGTTTTTGGAGATCTTGCTGCTTGTCTCATTGGGGCCCCATGCCACAGTTGCAAAAGGTAATGTTTAAGATTCGGTCAGCAGGGAAGATGATCTTCTCAGAGTTGGATGGTGGCACAGATGGCAGAAATGTTGCTGTTCTTCAACCCCATGAAACACAATCCCATCTCCAAGAACATCAGGTAGTACCTGAATGGGGCAAGGAAGGATGGAAACACCCAACAATGGAGTGATATCTCCCACCTGGTTTACCCTGGTGGCCCTGCAATTCTCTGAGGTCAAGTGCAGATTAAACTCTGACACATTGCATGGAAGCTGAGATTCACTGTAGGAACATGTCAGCTGCCTTTTGTGCATGACCAAAACCACCAGATGCTCCAAAGTGTTTGGGTCTGTGACTACTGGTGCAGCCACTGACCATGGTACTTCGGTGGATTCAGACATCATGTTCACTTGTTGAGGTGTTCACCCAAACAAAGTGCATCAATAATTGACTAGATTTGTGAATTTACTAGATGAAGAGGTGGTGACCCAGTTTGTCAGATTAAGCCAGTGAAGAGAAGTTGCATGATTTCATCAAAGGATATCTTTTTCATTGACTTGTAGCATTACCATCTAGAATATACCAGATACCAAAATATTTTCTTTATTGAAAAAGGCACAGAATGACCATAGGAACAAGAAAAAACAAACTGAAAACAAACTTCTTTCCAATCTTGGTATGATCGATGTATGCATTATTAAACTCTTAAGTCCATAATTACTAATCAATAGAATTCAGTCTTGAATAATAGCCTTGAATGAAACATGAGTAAGCTCCATTAAACAACGCACCCAACAAGGGGGAAAAAAAGGAACAAAGAGAGAGGACCTGAGTCCAAGCCAAAAGAGCAAAACCTCAAGGGGGTCATAAAAGGCCACTGGAACAATTCATGTTCTAGAGCCCCCATCACTATGAAAAAGGGATGGGAAACCTTAATTAGTATTGAGCCTAAAAAAGTCACCTGCAACAATAGTACACTTCAAGATAGAGGCAACCTAAGCTTTTTGCAATGTTATTTGACAACCTTTGCCTATAAAAAGCATGCAAAATAGCTAGTGGAAGGCCTCTAGAACCCTTTGCTGAATATGCCATGTTAGTACATTTATGATGAAAAATGTCAGCTGGTGCAAACAATCAAAAACTTCAATAACAAGGGATGAAATGCATCTGTTGGGTGTCAATCATGGTAAAGTCCTTTTGCTTGAGCTACCACCATTGCGTCCACCTCATAAGATCAAGCAACCCACACAACCAAATCTACTCAAGTAGGATTGGATGTGTAAGTCATAGCAAATAAACGAGACAATAACATTCAAAGACGTTAAATGTGAATACATTTCAATATCATAAATTCTAGTGATGAGAAAATTTGGAAATTGGTATATGGATGATTTTTTGGAATCTATCATATGGTCTTCCTTGGAGGATTCCAAAGACATTTCCTATCATATGGTTGTCCCCGGACATTTTCAAACACAATTCTAAAACCAACTACTTCATTTCCAAGTTTAACCACATCAATTCTTTTCTAATATCTATTTCCTTTCTTACTAACTATCTCCATCCTCATAATTACTTCATTCTTTTTCCTTCCTCACCAATATATAAATATGAAAAGGCAGATTAACATGTGTCTTTTCATGTCCAAGATATTTATTTTAATTCAAGTTAAATTTGACATTCCCATAAATAATGAGAAATTATTGGAAACCATGTGAAAACATAAGAAAAAAAAAGTTTGATCTTCATTGTTAGTGCATAGCAACTACTATAGTTTAATTTTATGTGTTAATATGGAAATAAATTCAATTTGATTTTTTTTTCTTATTTTAATTTCCTACACAATTGAAAGATTTTGTTTTTATGAAAGATTTTCCCAACCATTTGGAACCAAAATTAGGATATTGAACAATATGACCATTGACAACTTCTAATATGCTCAAACCTTGAAACGTAATTACAAAGAATCCAAGACTTAAATATGGAATTAGGAATGTCAACAATACAATCAAAGCTTTTGGACCCAAAAAATCCACAAGAAAGATCATTGAAAACTCTTCATTTTTTTTGGAATTATTTTTACATTTGGAATCAACATATCAATATTGCATAATACACTAATATTCAAACAAAATGAAATTTATGTTTCATCCCTTATATACATTACTTAAAAAATTAGATTCATCCATTAACAATCCAATATGTTTCATTAAATTGGATATTGGATTCTACCACAACAATATAATGTACATGGTGGTAATATTCAAATCTAGTTCGCTCACACTCCACTTTTTCATGTTTATTGGTGAGGATGGGGGAACAATTGACACCGTATGTTGGATGTGATAAATATTCATCCAGGCCCAAATAGGCGGTGTAAGTGGAGATGCTCTTTTACCCAATCAAAAGAAGTGTATTTATAGTGCCAAATTTTCCAATGTTCAAACAATTGCTCTAAATCTCGACTCATGGCTTTGAGCTTTGAGCATACACCCATCATGTGATTCTTCAAATTTTAGTGGAATTGTAATAAAGACAACCATCTTGCATTGGAATAAGAAAGATATAGATTCATACATTTGTTCTTTGTGTAGAATAATGCCATAATACAATGCATTCTTCATAACAAGTAAAGACCTTGAGAAGATAGGAGGAAGAGGCAGAGTTTCCGAACAAAATGCTCAATTGGAGAGAGTCATAATATGTCCATAGTATACATGTACCTATCTATGTCCAATGCACATCCTTTCTGTATGTACAGAATTCTGTGTGAATCACATGCACAAGTTCACAAGCGTAGTATACATGTGCTAGTTGCAATGCTTGAAAAAGAAATGGTGGGGTGGGGGGATTGCTCATGCTGCATTATTTTAACCTCAGTTTAGTTTTTGGATTTTTAAACACACAAATTCTTGAGCTAGAGATGTGCACGACAACTGATATAATTTTCTTTAAAAATAGAGAAATTTGAAGATATTGGGGTGAATTGCTCTGCTTGTAGGATCCGAGTAATCAGCATGTTTTGTGAGTGTGTGTATTTCTTGCATTCAGAATCTCTATGAACTCCTCCTGGAAAATTCAAGGTGCAAAAAAGGTGGGCATCGTCAGAAGCTTGAGTTTGAGGAGACCTCTTCACAATTGATGTCGCAATAGAGAAACAATCACATACTATTATGTAGAGTCCATTGTATTGTTAGAAGCCTTGCTTAAGGGATCTCTTCACAATTGATGTAAATAGCATACTAAAAGGAAAATACTATGTAGAATTCATTGTTTACAAGTGAAACCATCATTTCCGATACACAATTTTTTCTCTTTCAAAATATAACATCAATTCCAGATAAAGAAGACAGATAAAGAGGATGGATTCAGTTGGGAAGTAGCAACCTTGAGAGAAGCACCACCCACTAGAAATCCATCCACATCCGGCTGCCCACCTATCTGCTTGCAATTGGCAGCTGTGACTGAGCCTGCTTGCAAAGGTGATTTGCAAATGTTATGTCCCAAAATAAATGTTGTGCAAGTATGTAAGCACCGCAGGTGGTACGAGTATCCAAATTGGCAAAAAACTTAGGAAAAAAAAAGATCTGTCACTCACCTCCATAAATAATCCGAATGTCTTGAGCCACTTGGCAACCAATATGGCAGTCAATCCATTTTCTTAGATTGTAATGAACCTGCACATCGCCCAGAATCCTCTTGAGAACAAATCAGTGCTGATCATCTGTTACACCTACAATATCATGCGGTTTCCAGTATTATTCTTATTTGGTCTCTCTTAACCCTCTCTTTGTGGAGGAGTGGAGTGAACTGTGTGAGTAGTAACCTCTTGGGCCTGTTCAGGAGAAGCAACTTTGCCAGTTCCAATTGCCCATATGGGTTCATAAGCTATCACCACATTTGCCCAGCACCCTACTCTTGCTGCAACAATTCACGAAATTACAGCTGATCAGGCTTTACCAAATTACAGAATTTCTCTTTGAAAAAGTTGATCACTGTTGGGTGATGTTGATTTTTATGTCAAAGTTTCTTACAATTTTGCTCTTGGATTTAAAATCTTACTTAAGAAAGTTGTCAGGGTCTGTTTGTGTCTGTTCTTTCAGAGTTCGTGCTCCAAAAAGAAAGAACGAAAAAAATCATTGCTAATTTTTGAAATTGTCCATACTTTCAGTGTAAAGAAGCTTAATTTTCCTAGCTGGGGGTGAAAGTTGCAACTGGGTTTTCCTTTCCTTGCAGGTTGCAGGATTGATTGAGGAAATATGAATGGAATTTACCAGCAACAGCTTGGACCTGCCTGGATACAACTTGTGCAGTTTCATTACACTCTCTCTCCTTTAATGATTCCCCAACGCAAAGGCACACTTTCAGCCCCTGACTCAGTGCATACTCCACCTTCTCTGCCACTACCTGCAATTCATAAGGACGGTTAGTATGCTTTAAAGGTGGGTGTCTCTCCAAATTCATGTCTCTCAATAACCCTTAGGTATTTGTTTAGAGAGTCCTGTACGAAGCATCCTTCAAATCCAAACAACCCATTTCCAACTCCCACAAAAATAAAATAAAAATGTGTTAGTTTTTGTGAGTGCTGTGAGATTAATTGAAAGTGTGAGTTGGATTTGTGGGAGGGTGCAACAAACTCTGCACCTGATCAGTTTCATGCATAAGGGTTCGCCTTTCAGAGTGACCCAGAATCACCCATGGAACACCCAAATTCTTCAACATCTCTGCACTGCAATTCCATGATTTCCCATAACCATGGGCATGAAATCCAGCATCAAAACTAAACCCAGCTAGGTATATTGACTTTGCTAATCTAAGGTTTGCAGCTGGATCTCTTCAAAGGATTCAATGCAGAAGGCAGGACAAGCTCAAAATGAGCCCCTGCTGCTGTTCAAAACATCTTCTAATCTGGAGGCAGCTGAAAATGTCAAAATCCACTCAGGTTCCTAACAAGTGCTCAGAGTACTTAGGAGTGATCTACTGATTTGTTCTAGCAACTTGATTGAGGTGATTTTGTTGGCCAGTTTCAGCTGGATTTTTTCAGTCTTCTTTCTCCTGTAGAACAAAGTTTTAATTCATGCAATTTTCTCAAATGGGAAATGATGTACATGCAATTTCCAAACATGATTGATCTTGTGGTGTGGTGCAAGGTTTAAAAGTTGTGAAACCTGATCTCTCCAGTGAAGGCACCGCCCTTCTTAGTCCAACAATTCTGAGCTGCAATCTGGAAATCAGTACGGAGGCAACTCTTGACCATAGGTATGAAGATAAATGGAGGTGAAATGATAGTTTCTGCAAAAATGACCATCATGACATCCCCATACATATTTCTAGTTATATCAGTTTCAGAACACTTTCTCCAAACAAAATTGGTTGAAATTGTGAATTGAAAAAAATGCCAAACAAAGAGTTATAACGTCACTATGGTTGATGACTAACTAAGAGATAAATTCAATGTAATGTGTGTTCAGATCTTGCTTCTTCAAGCTTTTTTTTCTCGCATATGCTAACAATTTGATAAGGTGAAAGAAACTTCACAAAAGTCCCGTAATGGAAGCCCCTGTTTGAGGAGGGTTAAAGGCAAGAAAAAAAATCCTGCTTTGGGTTGTAAGTGTTGTTGGTTTCCAATTCACTTCTTCAGCCACTTGTGGGCTGGAGATTTGCACATTCTCAGAAGGCAAAAATGTTTGGAAAAACTCAGGGAGTTGGATTTTGCTTGGCATCTTTTAGGGTTGAACTTTTGAGCTGAGAAATAAATTTTCATTGAGGAATTACAGCTTCTTGGGAATTGATGGTTCACACCGGGCAGAAAATTATTCATACCAATATGGTTGGGGCATGGAACTTCCCCTCCATTGAGCATGCACACTATCTTCTTCACCTCATCCACTGTCCCATTCTGCCATTCAAAACCCGGAAAAAAAAAGTGTCCTTATCACCCCCACGATTCACATCATGCAATGAAATCCAAAATCTTCTTAAGAGACTTTTGTCAAAAGCTCCCAAATTGCTGCCTAACAATACCCACTAAACACAAAACAACAATATTAAAAACTTGATTTCAAACACGATTTCTAACTCTCTTCAAAACATGCATGAAAAGAACGCAATCAGATCCAACAAACAGAAATTATGAACAACCCATTTCCTTTCTCGATCAGCATAATAAAATGGGTAGTTGTGCTCACACATTTCCAGTTGCCTCCAATGAAGAATTTGCGAGTCATCCTGCCAATATAACACACAAATCAAGAGAGGCACCACTGCTCTGCTACAAATCTCGTCTTGGTTCCAAAAAGCTTTCAATCTTTTACATGTTCAATTGGTCTGTCTGTTAGATCCAATACCCACAATAGACATTTGTTGGCTGGCCATGAAGGGATTGCAAAAAGCAAAATGCATACTGGGGAGGAGGTGCAACGGACTGCAGATTGAGAGAGGTGCAACTCTGTTGCAGTTGGATGTCTTTTGCTCTGGTTGTTGTTGTCGTCGTCTTTTCTGCTCTTATGGGTGGTAAGACTAGCATTAGCATTCAAGGGGCGGATGAAACTCAGAAGAGTTTCATCAATTTTGGTGGTAAACTGAGTTTCATTCTGTCTTTCCTTTCTCCGGAGCGCGTCCACTGCTGCTACATATATTTTCACTGCTCCTAACTGTACAACTACTATAATTAGTCTCGAACCTTGTGTATTAAGTGCCTCAGTTTCAGCATTTCATACTGAGATTTAATAAAATATCTTTACATTGTGGATACCACTGAAAGAGAGGATGGGGGTGAAAGGAGGCCCAAACACTGGGTGAAGACAGGGTTACTTTACGGATAACTCTACTATGCTATTGACAAATTTTTCCCAATTCCATTTCCTTCAGTTTACTATAGGGTAAACAAACTAGTGTCTAGGCACTTAGTGTCCAAGAGGTCTCCTGTTTACTCATTCATGCTCTCTTGTCTTTTTGGTGTACAAAGAGAACTTGTAGAGCTCATTTGGGCACACCATAGTCCTTTCAATTGCTCAAAAAGATTAAGATATGAGAAAAATATGAACCCTTCCTTCCTAGTCCTTGTGAAGCATTTCTCTAGTCTTCTTGTGTGAAGCATTTTGTGGTCTTCTTCCTTAGTGAAACTCTTTGTGGTCTTTTTCAGACCTTAAATTATGAAGCTTTTCTCTAATCCTCAAGTTCAATGCTTTTCCAACTCTTCTTTGTGAAGTTATTCCTGGTCCTATTCGAATCTCTTCTTGGTCCTTAAGGACTAGTCTTGCTTGCATCCCCAACTAGTGGAGTGGGTGAAGTTTCCTTATATGTCTCAGGAAGCACATGAGATAAAAGGATTTTTTTTATGCTATGAAATAATGGAATATATTAAATATATTTTAAGTATACTTTTCATGATGAATCATAGGCATATTTGAGTAAATTATATATATTTTTATAAATTAAATTATATATATTTGGCATGCCATTTGGAATAAAATGGAAATGATTTCCCTTTGCATAGGATCTATTTTCTCAAAATTAACTCATGTTTTTGTTGTAATCAAGATTTTCAGGTAAATGGAACTAGTTCATGCTTATTAGCACCAACTATTTGTTGATTTATTAATTGAATTGAACTTATTGATACTAATTGAACCTATTAATAATTAATATGTAATATTTTAAACACATATATTATTTTTTCTAATATAAAAAATTAATGCATACTCTATATTAATTATAAATTTACTTTTAGAATAAAAATTACCATATATATATATATATATATATACCCAACCATCAATATATCACACCTTATATTTTTATTCACTTATTTTCTAAATTTTAAAAAAATGTCCCCCCAAAGGTTTGAACCTTTAATTTCTTGGGATGAATGTGTGAATCTCTTTATAGTCCTCTTGTTCAAATGCCTTCTTGATTTTGAAGTGTGGAGCTTTTTTTGGTCTTCTTGTTTGAACTTATTTTCCCAATTCCCTTGACCTCTCACCCTCACCCTTTTGTTGTTCTTTTTCTTAATTAGTAGAAGGGTGTACATTTGCTACAACATGCCCTTGTGTTAATATTCTAGCCCTCAATTATTACTTAGCTTCATGTTGAATAATTTTTTTACTCTTAGGTTGACACTTGAATATGTTAGTTCATGTGGCCATGAAGCTTACTTAAAAGGTTTAATGAAAAGAATATTTTTTTATGGTCGTTGCAAACCAAGTTAAAGTTAACTTTGCTTTTGCATGTTTGTTGATTATTCATTAAGTTGTTCAATTTGTAACAATTAAAAAATCTATTATTGTTCTAGCTCTCTTTACATTTTCTATTTCTTTTCACTTTCCTTAGCTAATTTTTTTAATAATTATTTTATTCACAAATTTCATAGGATATCTAAATATTCATCCATGGTCACAACATGTGATTATGAGTAATCAACTAGCGACTATTTGTCGTAGTGTGTATTTACAACAAATGGGGCAATGACAATAGGTTGTGCAAGCTCATCATTTCTTAGGTTACATTTGAAAAAGTTGAAAATTCTTACAATAGTTTATAACTAGATTCATCTAGGTTTACAACATTGATTTTTTCTAGTTTATCTTCTATCATTGTAGGGTTGTGCTTGCCATATATTACATAGTAACAATGTTTAATTTTAAACTTGTAATCATGAGGATCCTCAATTGTTATTTGATGAATTGTTTATGTTATATATAATAGTTTTGTAGCAACATATTCCTCTCCCATTGGTGGTTATGATTGGCTTGTTCATCTAATGTATAAGTTAAAAAAATTATTTCATTGTTATTTGATGTTGTGTAAATGTTCAAGGGATGAGTTTTGTTGTCCATTGCCGTAGGCCATATACCCAAAACCTAAACTTGATGTTTTTTCAATGAGTGATTATAATAAGGCCTAGTCTAACCATCCAATTAAGTGATCTTGTTTGGTTCCATGTTATTGTTACTAGCTATAACTACATCCCTTATATTTCAAAATATTATTTTAAAAGGTTTGAAATAAGATACACTTAGGGTTATAGAGCATGTAATGTGTGAAAGGTTAAAGTGATCATGTCTAAACCAAACTCTTATGCCTATTCCATTGCTTTTAAAGTAACACATGACTACCATGCCCATCCAAAATTAATAAATGTTAATTGGTTAAAGACATTTCGCTTGGAATATAACTTTTGAAAAAATATATAAAAAAGGTTTGAATAGAGAAAAGTCATCCAAACTCTTTTTCACATTATCATGTATGTCTTTGGTTGATGAAACTTAATTTGTAATTTTAATCTTGCAATTTTTCAATTAATGGTATGTTCCTTTTTTTCTTATACACAATCAAATAATATAAAAAGTGTATTAGGATTGGATACGTTGTTGGTGCATGTGATTTTAGTGGTTTAGTAGAAGAAATGAGAGTATAAAAATATGAAAAGGTTTCTTACACTAAATTGATGTTTATTGTTAATTTGTACATTGTGGGAAGATACGTCAATGTGCAATTGATATGAACTACCTAATGCCTATCTCTTTTATAGCTTTTTTAAAATTTAAAATTCCAAAATTTTGGATTGATCTAGTAGTAAAAAATAAATATTTCATCTTGAACCTCTAGTTGTAAATATGATTTATGAGTTTTGTCCTATCTTTTTTCACAATTTTGACATTTTCATATTTATTTTTTACACTTTTACAGTTTTTTTGACCTAATTTTTATTCTTTCATGTGCTTTATTTTCACCTTGAGATCTATTTTTTTCAATTTACCATCTAAATTCAAACTTCAATTTTTCTTTTCTACATGCTCTACTTTCACTTTTAGATTTAAATTCTTACTTGATACCCTAGTTCTCAACAATATTACATTAGGAACTAGGATATTTAAAAAGGATTTGAACTCATTTACTATATTTGTTGGTAGTGAAGACATATTTGAAAAATGGAGAATACAAAGGAAAAAGAAGGTGTTTAATTTCCTTTAGGTTTGGCCAAATAATTTGTTTTTGTGTTTTTTTTTGACAAAAATGCAAAATGCATAAGATTAGGGCAAATCTACAAAGGTTTCTCCTTTGAAAGGATAATAAATGTGTTTGCTAAAAGGATCCAAAGATTTGATTGCATTTGGTGATCTTTGTGCATTGTGATATTATTAGAATTTTTATTTATTTATGATCAACTGCATGCCTTTTAGTGTGACAAAACAATCTCCATAACCAAACATTGCCTTTGCTTGTGTTATTATTTGTAAAAATGCGTCCAAACCAATGTTGGGTGGTTTTCGACCTTGTTTTCAACTTGATTCTCATAGCGAGAACTAGTTAACATAACTACATGTGAAAACCAAATTGAAAACCAACCTCCAATTTTCACGTGAATGAAAACCAATCATGAAAATGGGTTCTTGGGTTATTTTTTGGAAGAACTGGACATGTTTTCTTAGAAGAACTCCATCTAGGTCTCAGTATTTTTGTTTAAGTTTAAGGTTCCTAAACAACAGCCATGGTTTAAGGAGGTGAAGGCATTATTTAGGGTTAGGATTTTGTATAAAAGCAAAGCTAAAGGTTTGTGCACTTCATGATTTTTTTAATCTTGTGGTGGTTTTTTATTATTGGTTATGCTTTTGTGTTGTTGGCTTGGCATTGTTTTTGCGCATTGCTCTTATAATGTTATGTTGTTGTTTCTACTCCTGTTGCACCACTTTCATTTTTCTTGTGTTGTTGTTGTTCTTCTTGCATTATTTTAGTTCTTTTTGTTATTTGTGCATTGTTACCTTGCTCTTCTCATGCTGCTACTTCACTCTTCTCATGTTGCTACCTCGTTTTTCACATGTTGTTACCTTGACTATTCTAGCATTGTTACCTCGACTCTTCTTGCGTTATTGCTTCATTCTTTTTTCACATTGTTGCCTTGTTTTTTTTGTGTTATTGCTTTTGCTTTTATCGTGCTGCTATTACCTTTATTCTTTTTGTGTTACTACCTTGTTGTTTTCACAATTCAAGTACATACTAACCCATCAAGATGTTGCTCTTCTCACAATTTACCTCTACTATTTTCAAATTGTTGTGATCTTGTTTTTTTCGTTGGTATGGTACTTCCCTTCCCCTCCTTGCCATATGTAGGTTGAAACTTGAAGCTTGGAACTCCAACACCAAAGGTGCATTCTTTTCCTTTTTTTTCATTTTTTTCATTCATTTTGTGTTGTTTCTTATTAATGTGCTAAGTTTTTTTATTCATTTTCTTTATTTCTTATTTCTGCAAGATTTGTTTAACTTCATAATAAACCCCATGCTTTTTGTTTTTTCCACCTTATAAGCCCCATATTTTTTCCACCTTATTTAGTTGTTGTAAATGCTTAGAAGGTAGATTGTATTTTGTAATTATTTGTAAATGGCAATTTGTGGTTTTTAATTGTAAATGTTAATTTTTGGTTTTTGATACATCATAGAATTGTTTAGGGTTTGGTTTTTGATAATCATAAAATTGTTTAGTTTTTTCACTACTCATAAGGCAATATTTTTTAATTTCAAATTAAACGTGGAAAAGTTTTTTGAAGATGAAAATACATGTGATATATTTATGAATGAAGTAAGGATGGAAGATGAACCTTTGTTGGAACTTGAATAAAATGGAAGTTGTCAAAAATGAAATTATTCAAATAAAAGAAATGTCATGACCTTAGTTTTGGGTTCACGACCAAGGCAAAGGCATGGAAAGGTGCGGGCCAAAAATGTAACCCGAGAATTACATTTGCACTCCCAGGAGTGCAAAGGAGTGTGTGAGGGAATGATCCCACACACTCCCAAGTGGATTTTTACTTTGGGAGTTGGAATCCCTATTGAGTCCTGAATTTTTAGAGAATGATTTTAAGGGTCAAAACCCATTGGATTGAAGATTTCCTTATACCATTGGAAAGCTTTTGAGACGTAGATGTCTAAAATGAACTCAGCTAATCCATTTGAATACCTAAAACACAAGTTATGGTTGAGAGAAGGGGTGTAAGTCAAAGTGTCAATTTGACTTCCAACCATTAAAAGTCAAGAATTCCCCTAATTTACTTGCATGCAGATGGTGTGACACATATAATTAGAAAGCTTTCGACAAGGGTTACAACTTTGATTCACACTTCACATCAATCAGAGGTCTTCACAAGAAATTATGGGCTTTCAAAATGATGAAAGTTTCAATTTCGGGAATTTCAGGACTTTTGACTTGGGAGTCCTGAAAAATGACATTTGGTTGTTGCTTCTGCGGCTAATCACAGAGAATAATATAAGGAGGAAGGTGGTGGTTTCCCCCAAGTTTGGGCCGTGGTGAGTTTTGTGAATCCGTGTATGCCCATGGTTTGTCCGTGTGCACCAAAAGTGTTCCAATTATGCACTAATCAACTTGTTGTTTGGTTTGTGCAAGTTCATATGAATAATTGATTCGCTTGTCATTTGTTCTAGTCCCCATCCCAGAGCTCCAACACACCCTTTTTACCTTCGAGTGAAATGTTGTGGGCTAAGGAATGTAACCCTAATTCCTTTTTCCGTTATTTTCATTTTTGGATTTGCATTTGAATCCTTCAAAGACTGTGGGGGTGCATCAAGGAAGTAGGATTCCAAAAATGAATGAAGAGAAATGAAAATGAATTTTAATAAGTTGCATGTTCAAAGATCAGTTTTTGGAGAAAAAATGGTAGAAATGCATTATGTTGGGCATTTTATTATGTTAATGATAATAAAAAAGTTAACAACTCCTCAAACTATGCATTACATTTTTTGTCATAATAATCCAATATTGAATTTAAATCCAAAAAATCAAGCTAGGAGATGATTAATCATATGTGAAATAATTAATGGTATAACTGCATTGAGGAAACGTGTTACTTTAGATCAATCCAATGTTTTGAATTTTTTTGAAGAAGAAATGAATTGTCCTTTGAGGGAAGAAAAAAAACCACCTTTCAAAAAGAGACAAAATATTTCTTTTAATTCCATATTTATTTATTTTTACAAGAGAACCTTTCAAGAAAGAGGATGTGCAACAAAAACAAAATTTGGAAGATTTAGGTGTTTTAATTGTCAAAAACCATCTTCCTTTATAGTTTGTGGAAAGTAATTGGTTGAAGAGGTTTAGTATACATTTGTGTCCAAGAATTGTTTTTCCTTTCATAAAAAAGTTTTCTCATGAATTACTTCTTGGATTAGTGGAAAAACTAAGTAATTATATGTTTTACTAGCTTTAGCAAAATGTTAATTTGTAACAACAAGCTTTGATATGTGGATGTTCAAAGTTGGACATGGTGTTTTTGCATTGGTGATCAATTTTTAAGTGTTAATTGGCAGTTGAATCATATTACACTTAGTTTTTTTGAGTTAATAGATATTAGTGGACAAACCTTGGCTAAAAATTTGATAGAACTATTGGATAGTTATGCATCAAGGGAAAAAACTATTGTTTATGTCAAGGATAAGGGATCTAATCTAAACATTATGACTACAACCTTAAAATCAATTATAAGTTGTGGTATGTTGGGTTTGAAGGAAAGCTTTCAGGGCATTTGTTTTGGTCATGCATTTTTAAAAAAATTGCCAATATGTTATAACAAAGGAGAAAGTTTGTAAAAACTTATGATATGTGTCAATCAAAACTACCCAAGGAAATTTGCAGAAATGCATAATGAGGCCAAAAAAATCTAGAAAAGTTAGATAGGAATGGGAAAATGCATGTGTGATTTTAGGTCTTCCCTTAAGAAAATTGAATATTCCATTGAAAGCAAAGTAATTTTCATTTTTCTAGACTTTTTTGTGTCCACATTTCTTTTTCAATTCTTACTTTGCCTTGTTTAACATTTTTTTCATTTTTTTTCCAATTCTTATTATGCATATTCTAACAATTTCTTTTGCTTTTGCTAATTTGTTAACAAAGTAATCCTTTTTTAGGAGCTTTGCAATTCAAATAACCAATAATATTATGTTACATTAGGAAAATTCTATGAAAATGAGTGCAAGAGTACCACCTCTTTTGACATGGCACATTTGTCACATTATTATTAATTCTTTTAGCCTTGTTGTGTTTGTTTGTATTTTGAAAGGGGTCATTGGTTATTAAGTGATGCATTGAATTTTGCCATATCCATGAGTCTAAAATTTAAGGATGAAATTGATTTTGCAACCTTTGACAACCTAATGGAAGAAGATGAAAATGTTGTTTATGAATTATCATGTTTGGCCTCCAACATTAAAAAAAAAGTTTAAGTTTTGGATTATTTTCTTTCCTTCTTAAAAAAATGAAGAAAAAAGGCTCACAATATGTTTTTTAAAAATGTTGGACCCTAGATTTAAAACTTTTCATCTTATGTCCTCACTTATTGGTAATGAGCAAGGTAAGGCAATTGTTAAAGAGTATGACAAAAAGTCTTTGTTTCTTATGTTTCTTAAATGTTATTATCACTTGCATCTATTGGTTGAAACTAAAAGGGGTGTTGTTGAACAAAGGGTTGAAGAGGAGAAGAATTTGGATATCTTTGAAATGATAGCTAGCATATGAGCCAACAATAGAATTGGTCAACAAAAAGCTTTTGATTTTCAAGCGTTATCAAGTGGATGTTAAAGACATCAAGTGCCCATTGCAATGGTGGGAAAAGCATGAAAACATGTTTTTTACAATTGGTTTTTGTGCTAGACAAATCTTAGGAATAGTTGAATCTCGAATGGAAATAGAAAAAATATTTTCATTAGTTAGAATCCTTACTAGTCTTAAGAGATGTCATTTATAATTAGAAAATTTGCACAAATCGATCTTTGTCAACAAAATTTGGCCCATTGATGCTAGAATACGTTGAAAATCCCCTTTTAATTTGGTGGATTTAATTGAAACTGAATTTAATTTAGAGGAAGAGTTTGAAGAAGCTTTTGAAAGGGACAAAGTTGTGGAGTTGTAAATTTTGAATAAATTCATTTTACAAGTTTTCATATATTTTCAATAATTTTTAAGTTCAAAAAATTATTATATTTAATAAACATAATTGATTAATTATAAAATTAAATTTTAATTTATGAAAAACCAACTATTATTATATATGCAAGAACTGCCCTATTTGAGAACTGGGTGAATGTGTAAAACTTACAAATCTTGATAACCTGGTTGATTCTCACTAGTAAAAAAAAAAGTATATATAAAACTGATTGGGTTCTCATAACATGATGTAAGAACTGAAACTAGCTGGTTCTCACAAAAAAATTGAGAACCGCCCAATACTAGTCCAAACCACTCCCTAAACCAAACATTGCCTATGGTAAAATCACTCAACTTTTTCCTTAAGTCATCTCAAAGCAAACCCATAACCAAAATGCCAAAATACAACACATTATGTTCTATCCAATTTATTTTTAATTATACGTATTGAAATTATGCCCATTCACATCCTGTCACCAAACACAACCACACATAAAGGTGGTAAAATTTTCTTTTACTTGCCTTTTCCCATGCCCAAGATCACACACAAAAATCACATTATATTTAAATGGTGCAAAACATCTGAACACATTGTTTTAAGACAAAGAATTTTAATCATTAGATTTTTTTGGAGTGTTGAAGTGAACATGTGCAACCCTTGACCAAGCAAGGTCTAAATTAGATTGGTGTTTGGTCATTGGCTTGTGTTCGATGAAACGCATACTTATTATAATCAAATTAGTGAGTCATTAACCTTGTTAATTCCAAAATCATTAGGCTTACCTCTCATAACAACACCATTTTGCTATAGGGTGCAAGATACATATGTATGGACATTGAATGTCATGAACAAGAACTATAACTTAGAAAGCAAGATGTACAAGCCCACCATCATATATGTATACTACAAGTCAATATATTACTTAGTAGAATTCCATCATAGGAGCTGAATTTAGGAAACTTTTGGGGTGGGAAAACCCTAAATTCAGGAGCTTTTTTCTTTTTCTTGTTTGCTTCTTGTGTTTGAAACATCTCTTTTTGCAAGAGAGGCAAAACTATACAAAAGTTGTTGCCTTCTTTGCCCAATGTATTATTGTTTTTTTTAATCTCCAATGTTGTATGATGAAAAAAACACAATCTAGAATGAAATTTCTCATGAAACAAGCATTCTACTACTATTGTACTCTATGGACTAGGTATCACATATTTTCTCATGTAGTCAAGGGAAATGAAGTTAATACAATACATAGTTCAAGGTTGTTACCTATCCGTGTTGGTTGGTTCTTAATTTTGAAATGATTTTTTTGTCGGGTTTTTTCTTGTCTGAAATCTTTAGTGAAGTTCTCGAAATGGTTTTATTTTGGATTTGTAAAATTTTCAGTTCTAGAGTCTTCCCCCGCAAAATAAAATAAAATTGGAGCTCGGTTCAAGTTAAGACCAGGTTCAATTCCACCTTCATTTCATTCAACTATAATTAACATTCATTTAAACAAACTAGTGCACAACATTCAAGATAAACGATTTTTGTCTTAATTGTTACGTACAATGAATTAAAACTAATAACTTGCCTAAATGAGCGGGCTTGATTATTGTCCTTTGAAAAAGCTTGGATGTATCTAAGGCTAGTCCAAGTTCCGGTTTCAATTTCAACTCGATATTGGTCGCAAAGTCCACATCCAAATTCCGTTTCAGCAAAATGATGAACCTCGGGACTGGATACCCTAGAGCCTAATCAAGAACCTGCAAGAGAACCTGCCTAATACCCTGAGACTGCCAAGGCTAATTATGTTTGAACCATTAGAGTTATCCTGACAGTCTCGCGATTAGGGGGTGAGAACGGCCAGTTTTGGCATAATAGGGCATCAAACGTGTAACTGGGAGTGAAATTTTTTTACAAAGCAAAATAACTGGGACCCAAACTAGTTTTTCCACCAGTTTGGGTGGTAAACTGAGTTTCATCCTGTCTTTCCTTTTTCCTGAGCGCCTCCACAGCAGCGTTTTTTTTCTTTTGGGCGAAATTTCGCCAAAATGCGAAAAATAAATTTTGAAAAGGAATATTCTGTCGCAGATTCTTTGAAAATTTGAAAAACTCGCCAAAACAAAATAGAGGTTTTGAGCTGGTTTCGCCAGATGTAGAAGCCCTTCTCCTGTGGATCGCCAAATAAAAGCAGGAATACAAAATATTTCTACTGCCTTGCCAATCCTGTTGCCATTTAATGCTAAATCCTTCTTGGGATGCTAGCCAATGGTGCTACATCAGAAATTTTTTAAAAAAATCACTGCTCCACAGCTGCTACATATATATTTTCACTGCTCCAACCTGTACAATTACTATGATTACTCTCGAACCTTGTGCATTAAATGTTGAGTTTCAGCATTTCATACTGAGATTTAATAAAATTTCATTACTTTGCGGACACCACTGAAAGAGGGGATACCCAGTGGGTGAAAGCAGGCCCAAAGACAAGGGTGACTTTACAGATGACTTTATTGACCTACATTTTTGAAGAGGTTCAATAAACTAGTTTACACACCTTGACTTTGAGTTTGTGTCCATTGATTGCAGTTTTCTGCATGAGCCAATAGGTTGATTTTCCCAATTCTTGATGACATCTCTAATTGTTTCCCCCATCATCATGTGATAGCCATTGTTTTAGCTTAGAACAACAAGTGCTGGTGACTAAAGGTTTCACAGCTTAGGCTTAACTTTAACTTGGGGAGTGAATTTAAGGCAATGGGTTATTAGTAATGTTGATGAAGAGGAGGCGGGGGCGAGGGAAGGGAGGGGCTGGGTTTGAGTAGTTGACTTGCACAAACATTTCACAAAGAAAACACTCAAGCAAAGAGCAAGGGCTCATTCAAGCAAATTGATTCATTAGTAAAAATTTCCATTGAGATGTTCTAAATTTTCAGGCACACATAAACAATTGGTTTGTCACATGCTGGCTCCATGCTCTGGTCCTTTAAATGAAATCCATAAGGATGATAAATGTTCAACATACTAAATTGGAAACACATGGTGGGTTAGCCCAAGTGAAACCTTCAATTAAGCCAAATTTCAAGTACACTTGTTTGGCCACAACCAGAGTCCATGTGTGGAGGATTATACCTATTGGAAAAAATGCTTGATCCCTAAAAAAAAGAGGGCCCACATTGATGATTTATGTGGATCATATTTTGGTAAGCTTTCATGAGGCCTTTTGCATGGAGAAGAAACATATATTGTATGCCAAATTTTGAAAAAAAGGATGCGAGAGAGAAACATGCAGATGAAATTATCGTGGCTTCAACAATTTCTTTGTCCTTACAAAGGAATAATAAGTACTTTGCGTCCATTGGGTTGGCTAGCTTGGTTTTATTGATGGGTAGGAATGTAGGGACAAGTGTTTAAACTATTGACAAAATGTCATAAAATGATGGGCTGACATGAAATCCTTAGTTTCATTTGACAAGTTCAACAGAAATTGCCCTTTGAAATGATGAATGAAATTTAGATTTAAACACGCTAGGCTAGGCTATATTCGTAAGTACCCACCACACTCTTAGGAAGGGGTATTTGTCCAAGCCAAAAAATGAGTGATGACAACAAAAAATTTCGATGAATAAAATATTTCATGCAGCCAATGAGAAGCTTCAACATGCACCAGGGCTCACTAATTATCAAGAAATTTGCCAATGTTTTTTTTTCCAGTTTGTGAAGAAGCAAAGCTTCTTCATAGGCTCAAAACTCAAATTTTTTTGGAAACTGCAACCACAAAAAAAGATCAGCTGATGATGATCTAAGTACTCACCCCACACCCCCACAAAGAAAAACAAGGAGTGTGTCACACTGTAGCCTTTGCCCATTTACATTAATTAAAAAGTATCTTAAGGCAAAAGAAGAAGAATTATGAAAACTCAAATAATAAAAACATGCGAAAATATACCAATCTTCAAAAAAAAAAAAAAAAAAATCCTCAAAAAAAAACAAAAAACCTTCAAAAAAAATATAAACCAAAAAACAAAAAAAAATATCAACAAAAACCAAAAAAAAAAAACAATAATCAAAAAACCTAAAATAAAAATTAAATA